>OLGZ01000531.1_pt1 | contig 29325 bp, 21 predicted proteins | sample 1605981 | NCBI WGS metagenome assembly OLGZ01 (sample SAMN03283291) | human gut metagenome | biome: human-associated habitat; material: feces | host: Homo sapiens | place: Peru | collected 2012 | reverse complement strand
ATAAAATAATAATAATTAATAAAAAAATAAATTAAATAAAATAATAATAATTAATAAAAAAATAAATTAAATAAAATAATAATAATTAATTAAAAAATAAATTAAATAAACTGATAAATAATTAATTAAAAACAAAATTAAAATAACATATAATTATTTTAAATAAATTAGTAAAAAAATTAATTATTTTAATAAACTTTTAATAGAAGAAATATTTGCATTAAAATCAGTTGAAACTCCTCCGAAAATTTCTTTTATATAAGAATTTGCTTTGCTTAAAATAAATAATGCACTTATATAAGAAATTTGAGATAATATATCTGTAACACAAATATTAATCATAAAAATAATTAAAAGTATAAGAGCTACAAAAGATTGCAATAATAGTAAAGATATAAATGTGCGTAGCCATATTTTAAAAACCCAAGAAGTTGCTTGCATAATTAAAGATAATATTGCAAAAGGAGAAAGTAATATTAATATTTTTATTAAGATATAACGAATTGAATAAGAAAATAATAAATTTATCATACCGATAGAAATACTACTTTTTAATAATCCATTAAAAGAAAAAATATTAAAATTATTTTCTAAATTAATAAAATTATTTGTTTCTAAAATTAAAGTGTTAAAAGAAATTTCTTTTTTGCAAATATTATATCCCAATTGACAAAACGAGTCGGAAATTAAATTATTTATTTTTATTATTTCTGTACAGAAAAATAATGAATAATTTATACAAATTGCACAAATAATTGCTTTTACTAAAAATTGATTCGGTTTTTCAATTCCATTTCCAGAATAATAAGAAAGCATTAATCTAAAACAATAATAAATTACAAAACCGACTAAAAGACTATTGGCAATAATTATTATTCCAGAAAAAGGATTTAAAATTGATTTTAATAATTTATCTTCAAATATATTTTCAGATATAAAAGTAATATGGTCAAGCATAGAATATATAGAATTATCTATGCTTGAAAATAGCCCTGAAAATAGTTTATTAAGTGTCTCAATTATTATTTGAGAATAATCTATTTGAGAAGCTTCCATATATTTCACCTACTTTACTAAGCTAGATATAGCAGATAGTATTAAATCTATTGCTAAAATAAATGCATAAGAGAATAGTGACCCTTTAATTAATTTTTTTCCTGTTCGTATACGTTCTTCATCACCAAAGCTTAATTTTTTCATAAATATTCCAGTACCAACTGCTACGGCAGCTGCAGGAGTTGCAAGTTTAATAAGCCAACCTTTTATTTCTGAAAATGCGGAATTTAATTTTGTAACTAATTTAGGGTCTGATGCAAAAACATTAGTAGAAAAATAAAAAATAAATATAATAAATAAAAATAATATAATAGTTATTTTTTTCAATAAAATACCTCCTTAAAAAATAAATAATAAAATATATTAATATTTAAAAGCAAATAAAATTTAAAATATAAATAATAATAAATATAATATTTTTTATGAAATTAATAATATATTAATTAAAAATAAAATATAAAAAATGATATATTAATTAATGATAAAATATAAATAAAATTAATATGTTAATTAATAAAATAATAAATAAAAATCAATAAATTATTTGATAATAAAAATAGTAAATAACTTATTTAATAATATTTTATTTAAAAAGTTATTTAGAATTATTTTTAAAATAAGGGAATAATTCTACTTTTTCAGGTGTTAAAATTCTTAGACCATCTGTCAAAAAACATAGGGCAGAAAAGGTTTCTAGCTGTTGAGTAAAGAAGTGAGTATCGTATACATAATCATATTGTAAATAGGTATTAATACTCTCAGAGATATTAGAGTCTTTTGAATTTAAAGATCTGGTAAAAAAATTATAATTAGTTTGTTTTGCATTTTCGGATATAGTTCTAGAATATTTTTCTTTATCACATTTTCCAAGTTGTTTTTGGGCGGATTCAATTGTGTAAATATCATCAGTTCTAAACCAAATTTTATTTACTAAATTTTGAATAATTATTTCTGCAGAATATTTATTGTTTAATGTATTTAAAAGTGAATTATAACTTTGTGTAGAAATAATATTTATACATTTTGCTTCTCTACTTTGTGAAAAAAAATTTGCGTCTGTTGCGGTAACATATTCACTATATTCATCAGATATAAAACATACAGGTCTATTAGAAGTATTTGAATTAGATAATCTTCTCATAACTTCTGTTTGAAAATCTATTTTTAAATATGCTGCTATAATTTTTGATAAATTTCTAAATTCATTTATATTCATATTTAATACAACGATTTTTCCATTATTTATTAAATCTTTAAATCCGTGAAAATTAATTTTTTCTTTTTTTGGACAAAATGTATTTTCTATCTCATAATCTGAAACAAAACATCCAGTAATTCTTGTTATTTCTGAACGTAATATATTTAATGTTCTGTCATCAAGAGATAAAAATTCTTTTTCAAAATAATTTATAGCAGATAATAAATTATAAATTTGCTTTTTAGATAATTTATTTTGAGTGAATTTTTCTTTTAAAAAGTTGATTTTTTCTTTATAATAATCTGGTTTAGTAATTAATTTGTGCAGTTCAGAAAATGTAACATAGTTATTATTATAAAGTCTACATAATTTTATTGCCTCAGTTAAGGAAGACTCTGCCTTGTCCAACCAGTAAGATTCGGAATTATTAGGAGAGAAAAGTAAAAGAATTGTTTTTAACTGGTTTGCTATAACAGAGGGTTGTAAAAAAGGTTTGTCCAATGGATTGTAAAAATATTTTCCTCCAATTTTAATCTCTATTAAATCATTTTCACGATGAAATTCTTTTACATATTTTAATACCTGCAAATAATAATTGCCTTTAACATCTAAAATTAAAATTCCTAATTTTTTTAGATTATTATTAAATTTATAATTAATTAATTGTTTTGTAAAAGGATACATTGCACTACTTGTTTTACCAGAACCAATAGTTCCTGTTATTAAAATATTTTGATAAAGACCGTATTCTGGAATAGCTAAAGTTTTGCCTGAAGAGAGTCCCTTTCCAACAATTAATTGTAAAGAATTTTTATTAGGTGTATTATTTTTACGTTTTAACTTTTTTAAAGAAATATTTATATAAAAAGAAAATACTTGTATTATATTTGACGCTATTATCATACTTGCTAAAAATGAAAAGATAACAAACAAATACTTTATATTACGCCATAATAAATTATCTAAATTTAATATTTTAAAACCTAGATCTAGATAACAAGATGCACTATTTAATATTGGTAAAAAATATGAAATAGTTAGAAAAAACAAAGCAGTAGTTATTAAAATAAATAATATAAAACAAATAAATTTACTTAATGCCATCACCTCGTTTTATTGTATTGAATAATTTTAATTTGGAACCTTGTTCAGAGTTTAAAAAATAAATCTGAATTGAAGAATAAATAAAATAGATTGTAATAAAAAAATTAATAAATAAAATCATAAAGAATAGAGGTTCTTTAATAGGACATTCCTCCTTCCAATATTTTCCAGTATATAATAAAATTTTAAATTTGTCTATACTTTTTTACAAAAAAATGATAAAATAATAAAGTGTTAGGATAAGTATCTTAATAATAGGAAAAATAATAGAAGAGGAGGTAAGTTAAAATATGAAAATAGAAAAAGATACAAAGATAGGAGAAATTGTAGAAAAAGCTCCAGAAAAAGTTGATATATTATTAAGTGCTGGTATGCATTGTTTAGGATGTCCTGCATCTCAAGCTGAAACCTTAGAAGAGGCTTGTATGGTACATGGAATAGATGTTGAAGAACTATTAGAGCAACTTAATAAATAGTAAAATTCGGTTAGTAAAACTAAAAAATACAAATTTTTTTGAAAAAAAGACAAAAAAGCGTTGACAACTAGAAAAAAATAGTGTAGAATAATATCTGCGTTGACCAAGAGATGGGTCATTAGCTCAGGTGGTAGAGCACTTGACTTTTAATCAAGTTGTCCGCGGTTCGAGTCCGCGATGGCTCACCAAATGTTCTAGGGTTTAAGTATAAAACTTAAATCCTAGAGGTTAACGTATATGGCCCCGTGGTCAAGCGGTTAAGACATCGCCCTTTCACGGCGGAGACATGGGTTCGATTCCCGTCGGGGTCACCAAATAAATAATGCCACTTTAGCTCAGCTGGTAGAGCAACTGACTTGTAATCAGTAGGTCATCTGTTCGAATCAGATAAGTGGCTCCACAATAAAGCAACTAGGAATATGCCTGGTTGCTATTTTTCAGGAGAAAAGTATATGAATAAAGTAGTACTTATTACAGGAGCTTCTAGAGGAATAGGAAGACAAATTGCAGAAGATTTAGCTTTTAAGGGATATAATATAATAGCAAACTATAATAAATCAGGAAAAGAAGCAAATGAATTAAAAGAAGAATTGAAAAATAATGGAATAAATATAGAAATTTTTAAAGCAGATGTTTCTAATAAAGATGAAGTAAAAGCACTTGTAGATTTTGCCATAAATAAATATAATAAAATAGATGTGTTAATTAACAATGCTGGAATAGACCAAATTAAACCTTTTTTAGATATTACAGAAGATGACTGGAATAAGATTATAAAAAACAATTTAAGTTCTGTATTTTATATGTGTCAAGAAGTGCTTCCATATATGATTAATAAAAAAGAGGGTAACATAATAAATATATCTTCTATTTGGGGGATAACAGGAGCTTCATGTGAAAGTCATTATTCCGTTACTAAAGCAGGAATTGATGCTCTTACAAAATCACTAGCAAAAGAAATGGGACCATCTAATATTAGAATAAATAGTATTGCACCAGGGATTATAGATACTGAAATGAATGGTAGCTTTACTAAAGAAGAATTAAACAATATTATTGAAGAAATTCCATTAGAAAGAATAGGAGAAAAATCTAACATATCTAAATGTGTTGAATGGTTAATTGAAGATAACTATACAACAGGACAGGTAATTTCTGTTAATGGTGGCTGGTTAATATAAAATAAAAATGAAAGCAAATTTGAGCTTTCATTTTTTATATATTTTTAATTTTCATTAGATATTTTTTTTCTATAATTTCCAGATAATAATTTTGGAAAATAATGTATTAACTTATAAATAGCAAGTTTTATTTTCTTACTCCAAATGTAAGATTTTCTTAATCTTCTTGGAGAATCTATTGCAGAGACAACATTTTGAGGAACCAAAGCTACTTCTTTTTTTTCTATTTTAAAAGAATAATTTTGTCCATAATTATTATCCCATTCATTGTTTGAATTTCTAAAACATAAATTTAAGTCTTCAGCAGATTGTAATTCTATTTCTGCTTGGAATCCTAAATCTGTTTTTTGCATTTGTACTTCTGAAAGATTTTCCCATTGAGAACCAAATCCATAATGAACAAATACTGATTCTGATTTATTTTCAAATAAATAACCAGTATATGATATTTTTACTTTTGATCCTTCAATAAGTTTATCTGTATTAAAAAATATATTTTTAACTAATTCCATAATTAATCTCCTGTTTATCTTTTGTCACCTGTATTATAATATTAAAGTAAAATTTATTCAATAGTTTTTTTGAAAAATTTGTATTTTTTTGTTGAAGTTTGTTATAATTTTTAGCCAAATATTAAATAACTTAATATTTGAAATTTAAAAATAAAATAATAATAAATATAATTGTAAAAAAATATTTTATATGGTAATATTATTTTGGATGTGATGTATATGAAAAAAGAAAAAATTTCTGAAAATAAAATAAAGAAAAAATTAATTATTTTATTTTTTATATTAATTTTATTATTTTTATTTTCTACAATTTTTGCTATATTAAATAGTGCAAATAATAAAATAATTTATGGAGTAAAAATAAATAATATTAATTTTTCTAATAAAACAGAAAATGAAGCAAAAAATGAATTAAATAATATTGAAGAAAATATTAATAATAAAATAATTAAACTTAAATTAGGTGAATATGAAACTGAAATCAATTTAAATATTTTTGAGGCAGTTTATAATAATGATGAGGCTGCAAATGAAGCTTATAAGATTGGAAGAAATAATAACATTTTCTTGAACAATTTTACAATTTTAAAGACAGTAATTTTTAAAGAGAATGTTAACATAAACAAATCATACAACAAAGAGATACTAAAAGAGAAAATTAACACTATTAATGGCGAATTACCTAATGCCCTAGAGGAAAGTAAGTACTATATAGAGGATGATAAGTTAATTATTACTAAAGGGAAAAGTGGAAATATAGTAAATGAAAATGAATTTACAAATATAATAGAAAATGAATTATTTAAATTTAATAGTAATCAAGAGGGTAACATAATTCAAATTCCTGTTATAGAAAAAAATCCTGAAGAAATAAATTTGCAAAAAATTCGAGATGAAATTTATAGAGAACCACAAGATGCATATATAACAACAAATCCAACAACAGTTCATCCAAATGTAAATGGAGTAGACTTTGCAATTTCTATGGAGGAAGCAAGACAAATAATAAGCGAGGAAAAAGAAGAATATGAAATTCCATTAAAGATTACAGTTGCTGAAAAAACATTAAATGATTTGGGAGAAGATGCATTTCCAGATAATTTAGGAGATTATACAACCAGATATGATGCAAGTAATAGAAATAGAAGTAATAACATTGCTCTTGCATCAAATAAAATAGATGGAACAATAATTATGCCAGGGGAAACATTTTCGTATAATCAAATAGTTGGTAAAAGAACAATAGAAGCAGGTTACAAAGAAGCAGGGGCTTATGCTGGGGGAAAAGTAGTACAAGAAGTTGGTGGCGGAATATGCCAAGTGTCTTCTACTTTATATAATGCTGTTTTATATGCAAATCTAGAAATTGTAGAAAGAAGCAACCATTATTTTGAAACATCGTATGTGGATCCCGGAAGAGATGCAACAGTATCTTGGGGAACAGTTGACTTAAAATTCAAAAATAATAGAACTTATCCAATTAAAGTGGAAGCAATATCCAAAAATGGTGTGTGTAAAATTGCAATAAAAGGAATAAAAGAAAAGGATGATTGTGAAATTGTAATACAATCTAAAATTACTTCTATAATAAAAAAAGAAACAAAATATGAAATTGATAACAGTGTAGAAGAGGGTAAGGAACTTGTAAAGCAGGAAGGGCATGATGGATGCACTAGTGAAACAACAAAAATAGTGCGACAAAATGGAGCTATAATATCGAGTGATATAATATCTAAAGATTTGTATCATGCATTAGATAAAATAATATTAAAAAAACAATAAAAAATTAACAATATGGAATTAAAATACATGCGAATGCATAAAACAATATAAAAAACACCACATAGCTTAATAAAGCATAATGTGGTGAATTTTTTGAAAATAGTCTGTATTTTTATTGACAAAATGTGCTATACGTATTATAATAAATTTTGTCAACGCACCACTAGCTCAGTTGGTAGAGCAGCTGACTCTTAATCAGAAGGTCCGGGGTTCGACTCCCCGGTGGTGCACCATTAGAACACTTTCAGAAAAAATGAGAGTGTTATTTTTTATATTAAAAAGTAATTATTTTTCTTATTATGTGAAAGTTGCAAATCATACTATGCATCATAAAGAGAATGATTTTGATAAAAGCTATTTAAATAAAGGTGGGATGATTATGTTAAAAATTTATAAAACAACAAATAGTAGTACAAGGGAAATAAATAGTTTTGAAAAAGGTGCATGGATTAATATGTATAATCCATCCGAGCAAGAAATTAATAAAGTTTGTAATAACATTAAAATAAGTGAAGATTTTATTAAGTATGCTCTAGATAGCGAGGAAAAAGCCAGAATTGATATAGACGAAGATGAAAATACAGTATTATTTATTATAGATGTTCCAGTTATTGAAAAAGTAGAAAATGCAAAAATATATACAACAATGCCTATGGGAATTATTTTTGTAAGAGATGATTATATAATTACAATATCAATAAAAGAGAATGATGTTTTAAAAAATTTGGTCAAAGAAAATAAAAAAATTACTACATTCAAAAAAAGTAGAATTTTATTACAAATATTATATAATAATGCAGAACTATTTTTAACAATGTTGAAAGCTGTGAATAAAGAAAGTGAAATTGCTGAACATATATTACAAAAATCTATGCAAAATGAAGAAGTACTACACATGTTAAACATGGAAAAGAGTTTAGTTTATTTAACAACGTCCCTAAAAGCAAATGAATTGGTTATGGAAAAAACTATGAGAGGAAAAGTAATAAAACTATATGAAGAAGATGAAGATTTGCTAGAAGATGCCATAATAGAGAACAGACAAGCCATAGAAATGAGTCAAATTTATAGCAATATTTTAGGAACAACTATGGAGGCGTGCTCTTCCATAATTTCTAATAATCTAAACGGAGTAATGAAAATACTTACATCTATTACAATTATAATTGCAATACCAACTTTAATAGCAAGTTTTTGGGGAATGAATGTACCCGTACCATTTGAAGGAAATAGATTTGGATTTTTGGCGATGATAATAATTTCATTATTGTTAGGAATAGTTGCTACAATATGGCTTAAAAAGAAAAATATGTTAAATTAGGAAGAAAACGATTCCTAATTTTTCTCTTCAATGATAAAAGAATAAATATCTACGGAGAACTGGAATTTCTAAACTTTTTTAAATCAAAAAATAATAAGAAAAGAAATTTACATAATATGAAATAATATAGTAAAATAGGATTGAAAAAGGCTAGAAAATAAGATATAATATGAATGTTAAAATAATTCTAGGAGGAAAAATATGTTAATTGCAAGTGGAGTTACAATAAGGTTTGGCAAAAGAACTTTATTTGAAGATGTAAATATTAAATTTAATAAAGGTTGCTGCTATGGAATAATTGGAGCAAATGGTGCAGGAAAATCTACTTTTTTAAAGGTTTTATCTGGAGAACTAGAGCCAAGCAAAGGAGAAGTTACAAAGGAAAAAACAGAAAGGTTATCTGTACTTAGACAGAACCACTTTGAGTACGAAGAAAATACAGTTATGGACACTGTAATTATGGGAAACCAAGAATTATATAGTATAATGAAAGAAAAAAACGAAATATATGCAAAACCAGACTTTTCCGAAGAAGATGGAATGAAGGCTGCAAAATTAGAAGAAAGATTTTCAGAGCTAGATGGATGGAATGCAGAATCTGATGCTGCAATATTACTAAATGACCTTGGAATAGAACCAGATAAACATTATAAATTTATGAAAGAACTAGAGGCAAAGGAAAAAGTTAAAGTGCTTTTAGCACAAGCTTTATTTGGAAATCCAGATATACTATTATTGGATGAACCAACAAATGACTTGGACCTTAAAACAATTAATTGGTTAGAGGAATTTTTAATAAATTTTGAAAATACAGTTATTGTAGTATCTCATGATAGATATTTCTTAAATAAAGTATGCACAAACATTTGTGATGTAGACTTTGGCAAGATTAAACTATATCCTGGAAACTATGACTTCTGGTATGAATCTAGCCAATTATTACAAAAGCAAATGAGAGAGCAAAATAAAAAGAAGGAAGAAAAGATAAAAGAATTACAAGCATTTATTGCTAGATTTAGTGCAAATGCTTCTAAATCTAAACAAGCAACATCAAGAAAAAAATCATTAGAGAAAATTCAATTAGACGAAATTACTCCTTCAAATAGAAAGTACCCATACATAGATTTTAAACCAGACAGATTGCCAGGAAATGAAATTTTACAAGTAAAGAACATTTCTAAAACAATTAATGGGGAAAAAATATTAGATAATGTATCTTTTACTGTAAAGCCAAATGATAAAATAGCAATTATAGCAGATAATGAAAATGCAAAAACTGCATTATTCCAAATAATTGCTGGAGAGTTAGAACCAGATGAAGGAAAAATTATTTGGGGTACAACTATTACAAATACCTATTTTCCGAAAGATAACAACTATTTATTCCAAAGTGACTTATCAATAACAGATTGGTTAAGACAATATTCTAAAGACCCAGATGAAACATATGTTAGAAGCTTTTTAGGAAGAATGTTATTTTCTGGAGAAGAAGCATTAAAAGGTGTAAATGTGCTATCTGGAGGAGAAAAAGTTAGATGCGTGTTATCTAAAATGATGCTTTCTGGTGCAAATTTCTTAATATTTGATGAACCAACAAACCATTTAGATATGGAAAGTATAACAGCATTAAATGAGGGAATGAGCAAATTTCCTGGAAATATAATTTTTACATCACACGACCACCAATTAATGCAAACAGTTGCAAACAGAATAATTGACATAAAAGCAGATAAATTAATAGATAAAGAACAAACATATAACGAATATTTGGGAATAGAATAATAAAAAAGATGTATTTGCAAAAGTGCAAAATACATCTTTTTGGTTATATATTAAAAAATTAATCATAATTTTAATATATACAACTTATTGCATAAATTTTTATATTTGTGTTTCTGTTGCTTCTGGCTCAACATTTTTGTTCGATAAATTTTTATAAAATGCAATTATAGAACATTGTGTATATGGAGTTAACCATAAGTAACCTATACCGAATGTTAATGCACTTAAAATTGCCCAACCAATAAAAGAAAATTGAAGACAGAATAATTTAAAACGATTTCCGTTCATTAAATTAGCACTTTGTTCTACAGCTTCTTTTGCAGTCATTTCTGGATTTTCCGCTATAATTAATGGTGTTAATTGATAGTAATAAGATTTTGTTGTTGCCCAAATAGTTGAAGCAATAAGACCAATAAATCCTATTAGTGCTAAAGCAGAAAATGTAGAAGTAGTTGAATTACTTGCAAGAGCTGCAGCAGAGAACACTGAGCCACTTGTTCCAATTACTAGTATTATCATAAATACAATTACTAAAAATACTGGTAAAGCCATTTTTAATAATGTTTGGAAGGCAATACCCCAAGCTTTTGAAAAATTATTAAAGCCTAATTTAAAGAAATCAAAAGCTGAAACTTCTTCTCCATTATATAATTTTACAAAAGATATAACCATACCTAAAGCTAAAGGAACTTCTATAATATATATTGCAAGACTTATTAAAGTATAAATTGCAGAACCTTCTTCAAAAGAACCTTGTATAAATCCTAAAACAAAAAATAGTAATAGGTATACCAAAACAATACATACGGCTTTGCTCCATTTTCCAGCCAAAATTCTTCTGGCCTCTGTTCTAAAATCTGATGAAATCATAAAAAGACCCCCTTTCTTTTTTACTATGTTTATGATATATTATCAAAGAATAGAAGTCAATAAAAAAACAACAAAATTCGACAAAAACTAAAATTAGGTAAAACTTTGAACGAAGCAAGAAAGGAATGAAATTAAAAATGGAAAACATAAGGAAAGTAATTGCAGCAGAATTGCAAGTAAAAATTACTCAGGTAGATAGTGCTATTAAATTAATTGATGAAGGAAATACAATTCCATTTATAGCAAGGTATAGAAAAGAAGCAACAGGAGGCCTTTCTGATGAACAATTAAGAAATTTAGGAGAAAGACTAAACTACTTAAGGAATTTAAAAGCCAGAAAACGAGAAGTTTTAAAGTCTATAGAATCTCAAGGCAAGTTAACAGAAGAAATAACACAAAACTTAGAAAAGAGTGTAACACTTGCGGAAGTTGAGGATATTTACAGGCCATATAAACAAAAGAAAAGAACAAGAGCAACTATTGCAAAGGAAAAAGGATTAGAAGAACTTGCAAATATAGTAGAATTGCAAGATGAAAAAAATAGTGTAGAAGAAATTGCTAAAAACTTTATAAATGAAGAAAAAGGAATAAATACAATAGAAGATGCAATAAATGGAGCAGTAGACATAATTGCAGAAAAAATATCGGATAATCCTAAATATAGGAAGAAAATAAAGAGTATTTGTTATAACGAAGCATTTATAAATACAAAAGCTGTAAAACCAGAGGAAAAATCTAGTTATGATATGTACTATGATTTTAGTGAAAGAATAAATAAAATTCCAAGTCATAGAATTCTAGCAATTAATAGAGGGGAAAAGGAAGAATTTTTAAAAATAAAAATAGAAAAACCAGAAGAAAAAATATTAAATTATATTCAAACAGATATAATTAAAAACGAAAAAAGCGAATATTCTGAATTATTAAAAAGATGTATTCAAGATAGTTTTACAAGATTAATAGAGCCTTCAATTGATAGGGAAATAAGGGCAGATTTAACAGACTCTGCAGAAGAACAAGCAATAAAAGTATTTGGAAAGAATGCAAAACAACTATTAATGGTAAGTCCAATAAAAGGCAAAACAGTAATAGGCTTTGATCCTGCATATAGAACAGGTTGTAAAATCGCAGTAATTGATGAAACAGGAAAGGTACTTGCAACAACAACTGTATATCCAACAGAGCCACAAAATGATGTTGAAGGTGCAAAAAAAGAGCTAACAAAGTTAATTTTAAAATATGATGTTAATATGTTTGCAATTGGAAATGGTACGGCTTCAAGAGAATCAGAACAATTTGTATCAGACTTAATAAAAGATATTAAAGAGAAATACAATAAGGATTTGGTTTACGTAATTGTATCTGAGGCAGGAGCTTCTGTTTATTCTGCATCAGAGCTTGCAACAGAAGAATATCCAGATATAAACGTTTCTTTAAGAGGAGCAATATCTATTGCAAGACGTTTACAAGACCCTCTTGCAGAACTTGTAAAAATAGACCCAAAGGCAATTGGAGTTGGACAATATCAACACGATGTTAATCAAAAGAAATTAGAAGAAAGTTTAACAGGAGTTGTAGAAGACGCTGTAAACACAGTAGGGGTAGACATAAATACTGCTACACCTTCACTGCTTTCTTATGTTGCTGGTGTAAATAAGACAATAGCAAAAAATATTGTAAAATACAGAGAAGAAAATGGAAAAATAAAAGAAAGAATAGAATTATTAAAAGTTCCTAAGTTAGGAAAAGTTGCATATGAACAATGTGCAGGATTTATAAGAATTCCAGAAGGAAAAAATCCATTAGAAATAACAGGAGTACACCCAGAGAGTTATAGTATTGCAGAAAGAATACTAAAAGAAGAAAATTTTGAAATAAATGATTTATTAAATAAGGAAAAAATGCAAGAAATAAAAAATAAATTATCAGAAATAAATAACGAAAAAAATATAAAAATATTAGCAACAAAATTTAATGTGGGAGAACCAACTATAAAAGATATAATAAGCGAACTTATAAAACCAGGAAGAGACCCAAGGGAAGATATGCCAAAACCAATATTAAGATCTGATGTTTTAAAATTTGAAGATTTAAGAGACGGAATGATTTTAACAGGAACAGTTAGAAACGTTACGGATTTTGGAGCTTTTGTAGATGTGGGTGTTAAACATGATGGACTAGTTCATATATCAGAAATGAGTGATAGATTTATAAAAAATCCATCAGAAGTTGTTTCAGTAGGGGACATAATTAAAGTTCAAGTAATTGGAATAGATAAGGAAAAACAAAAAGTAAAATTATCTATGAAGATAAAAAATTAAAAATAATTATAAAATAATAAATAATTTTTAATAATAGAAGTTATTTATTATTTTTTTATTTAAAAATAAATAATAAAAAATTGAAAAATAATTAAATAAAAATAATAATAAAATTAAAAACAATTAAATAAAAATAAATAATAAAAAATTAAAAAATAATTAAATAAAAAAAATAATAAAAAGTTAAAAATAATTAAATAAGAATAAATAATAAAAAAGTAAATAATTAATTAATAAAAATAACACAATTATAAAAATTTTATTTTTACAATGTGTTATTTTGTATTATATTATTTATATTTTTCTTGTATTTCTAAAATTTCATTATAATTATTATTTAAAATATTCAAAAATACTTTTGCAATTTCTGGGTCAAATTGACTTCCAGAGCATTTTTCTATTTCTGCTTTTACAATATCTAAGGGCAAAGCATTTCTATAAGACCTTTTTGATGTCATGGCATCAAATGTATCTGCTACTGCTGCAATTCTAGCTATAAATGGAATATTTTCACCTGCAAGTTGACTTGGATATCCTCTTCCATCGAATCTTTCATGATGATGTTTTACAATTGGAATAATATCTTTAAAAACTGCAGCATCTCCAAGCATATGAACACCTATCATTGGATGATTTTTTATTTGAGAGTATTCTTCGTCTGTAAGTTTTGCTTCTTTTAATAAAATGCTGTCAGGAATTCCAATTTTTCCAATGTCGTGAAATAAACCACCTATTTTTAGTGTATGAAGAGTAGATTCATCTAGTCCCATTTTTTTACCAATTAAAACAGAGTATTCAGAAACTCTATCAGAATGACCTCTGGTATAAGGGTCTTTTGCTTCAACTGTTTGGCGAAGTATTCCAATTGTGTCTAAATAAGCACGCTCTAATTCTTCATTTTTATCATGTAACTGTTCATTTATTTCTTTTATTGTTTTCATTTGTTCAATAGATTTTATTCCAGACTCAATTAATAAAAGTAATTGATCAAATTTATCACTCTTTTCACAATAACCTTGAATATCTAATCTTTTGATTGTTTCCAATGGTGGAGCTAAATCCTTATGACCTGTTAATAGAAGGATATATAATTCTTTATTAAATTTTCTAATTTCTTCAACTACCTCGTCACCGTGAATAGGATCCATCATAAAGTCAAGAATCATCATATCAAAATGTTCTTGTCTAACACGTTCTATTGCTTCTACAGGATTTGTTATACCTGTAAAATCATATCCCGAACGTTTTAAAAATATAGATAAAGAATCTACAATGCCTTGTTCGTCATCAACTACAATTATTTTGTAGCCATTAGACTCGTGGGTTATCATATTTTTTCTCATAATTTTAAACTCCAAATCTTATATTCATTTATACCGCTATTATAATCAAGTTTAAAAGAAAAATCAACAGTATATTTTTAAAAATATATAATTATTTGTTTTAAACATAATATAATTATTTAATTTATTAAATAATTATATTAAGGTCTAGATATATAATAAAAATTAATTATCAGTTTTTTCTTAAAATAGTAAAAAACAAATTTTAAGTAAATTTCCAATATAATATTTATTTATTGTAAAAAGCATAAATAAATTAAAAATAAAAAATCCCCAATTTATGAATTATTAAAAATTAATAAAATTCATAATAGGGATTTTTATTTTAATAAATTATTAAACATATATATTTTATAAAGGTAAAATAATGTTAAATGTTGTGCCTTTTCCTAAGGTTGAATTAAATGTTATATCTCCATTAAAATGACCTTTTATTGTAGAATATGACATAAACATACCAAGGCCTGTACCGTTTTTTCCTTTAGTTGTAATCATAGATTTAAACAATTTTTCTTTAACTTCGTCTGTCATACCACATCCATCATCTGAAACAGAAATAATTAAATTATTTTTTTCATCCATACTTGCAGTTAATCTTATTTCTTTTTCTTTTTCACCATTGTAAGCCTGAATAGAGTTTGTAATTAAATTGTTTATAACTTGTACTAAACTATTAATGTCTCCGTGCATAGTAGTTGAGCTTGCAACTTCAATATTTGTAATTAATTTTAAAGAAGCATTTTGAATTTCGTGTTTCATTAAAATATTTACACGTTTTAATAGCTCATCTATTGTGAATTTATCAGAAATATTTTCAGATAAATTAACGGCTTGTCCTTTAACCGCTGTAATAATATCAGACATATATGAAGTATAAGAGTGTATTTTTGTAATCCAATCTTTCATATCATTTGCAATTGCGTGGTGGTCTGCATTTGTAACTTCTGGGTCACCAATTGAAGCATCATATTCATTAATTAAATCTGTAAGTCCTTCGGCTGCACCAGATATAGACATAATTGGAGTTTTTAAGTTGTGCGAAATTCCGCCAATCATTTGTCCAAGAGAAGCAAGACGTTCTTTTTCCATAAGCATATCTTGGTTATTTTTAATTTGATTAATATATTTCAAATTCAAATCTTGAACAATATTTAGTTCATTTTCTAGTTCACCTAGTTCATCATCAGAGGTAATAGGTAGTTTAGAAATTTCGCTAATATCATTTTCAGCAATGTTATGTAATCCCTTAGAAACATTTCTTATATTCTTAACTAACGAAGAAGTAATAAGTGAAATTGCAAGTAATGCAAATAGGAACAATACAACTGCAAGTATTAATAATTGCATAAACGTTGTAAATGACGCAATTTCGTAATAAATACCAACAGTATAAGTTTGACCATTATATTCAAAAGTTTGAATAACTGCTTGAGAATCTATTGTATAAGATTCATATACTGTATTGTTGTATGTAGGAGCCAAGTCGTGCATATATTTAACAAAAAAGTGACTAAGCGAAGAGCCATTACTTGTTTCTATAGAACCATCTGGATATTCTATAAAGCAGAATGTTGTTTCTGTATTGTAGTATTTACTTAAAATATTATTAACAGAACTTATATCTGGATTTTCTCTAATTTCTTCTATAGAGTTTGAAAGGGAAGAGGCAAAATAATTATGTAGTAAAGCTTCTTTTTCAACTGTTAATCTATAGTAACCAAATAGCGAAAGTATAAGTGCAATAACCAAAATGCTAGGAAATATTTGGAATATTAGCTTCATTTTTAAAGATCTGTTTTTATTTTTTGTATCTTGCTTACAATATTTAGATGTTTCAACAAGTACAGGATAAAATGTTCTTGTTGTAAGCAATAAAAATATAGATGCAATAAAAGTAGAAAAACTAAATATAATTGTTCCCATTTTAAATAATAAAATTGCAGGATGGCTTCCAGTCAACATTAAAATTGCAAGTAAAATTAATGTTGGAACAATTTCCATTGATACATATAAGCTATATGGAAGATGTAAAGCTTGATGTCTTACTTTTTCAATTTCTTCTATATTTGTAGTTCTTGTTTTCCACCATTTGTCTGTTTTTCTTAAAGTGAACTTTAAATAAACAGTAAAGAATAAGGCAATTCCAACAACAACCAATAAATATTGGTATTTATAATATAAAATAGAAACTTCCTTATCAAACTGAGAGTTTATGGCTCCTGGTGGATAATTTAATATTATTGGAATTATTTTATATAATAGTACAGCAAATGCTGCGAAAATTATTAAAAAATATAATACTAATCTGTTAGAAATACTTATGCTATTAAATTTTTCTCTTATTTTTTTCATTTGATCGTCCCCTCTTATTTAATAAAGCCAACTTCTTGCATATATTTAATTAGCTTTTTAAAATATTCAAAATCTAATTCTGGCCAGTAAAAACCAAGGCTATTTAAATATTTACAAGTAATAGAATTGTCTTCTTTTATTATGTGATTATATATCATATCATTGTTCTTTGTAAAGTCATTAATTATTCCACTAATTTTAGATTGATTAATTTCATCTGTTGAAAGTGATTTTACCAAATTAATAAAATCTTCTTGAGATATAACTTTTACATTATAACCAAGTAAATTCATATAATTTAAGAGTACTTTTGTGGTAACCATATTTGGATTATAAATATGAAAAATTCTATCTAATCCATTATTAGACCAAATAATTTTTACCAATGCTTTACTTGCAAAGTCAACAGGAGTAAATTCTAGATTATTATTTAAAATAGAATCTGGAACTGCTGCAATTTCCAATAAAGATTTTAATCTAGAATAAATAGCATTCTCATTAATATTACTTTGAAAATGACCATCATCATAACGACTAGATAAATCACCAATTCTAAATATTGTAGCATTTAGTCCTTTGGATATAGCTTCTAATACCATAGATTCTGCAAATAACTTACTTCTTGAATATACATTTTCAGAAAAATCCTGTTTAACATAGAAAGATTTTTCATTGAATGTAGTATATTCTAAATTCTGCTCTAACAAATAATTACCAGATACAGTCATAGTAGAAATATAGTAAAGAGGAATATTTATAGATTTACATAAATCTATCATTTTTTGAGTTCCCTCAATATTTACAGAAGCAAACAAAGCATAGTCGCCGTAGTGCTTTACGTTTGCAGCAGAGTGAATTACTAAATCAACATCATTTTTTATTAACTCAAAATCGTCTTTAGAAATTCCTAAATTATCACTAATCATATCTGAATTTATACAAACAACATATTTTTTTGCAAGTTCATCATATTTATCTCCAAAATAAAAGTGAAGTTTACCAAGCAATCTTTCATGTATTTCCTGCTGATATTTTGGTCTAATTAAACAATATATTTTTGATATTTTATCTATATTTTGTAAAAGTTCTGCTAAAATATGTATACCTAAAAAACCAGTAACGCCAGTCAAAAGAACACATTTTTTTGTAGTATCTTCTAAACCAGCTTCAGACGAATTTAAGTGTTTTGCAACCTCATTTAATGAGTTTAATCTGGTAATATTAGATAATTTATTTTCATATGATGAACATAATACCTTATCATATAATTCTCTTACAGTAGGATTTTTATAAAAATCGTAAACCTTTAGAGAAATTTTATATTGGAATAAGTCTGTTAAAATACTAATAATAGATAAAGAATCTGCACCATAGTCAAAAATATTATCATCAATACCAAAATTATTAATACCAAGTTTTTTCTTAATAGAAGAAACTATATTTTCTTCAATAATATTTCTTGGAGGAGTATGTATAGAATCTGTAGTTTCTATATTTAAACTGTAATTTGCAAGTTCTTTTTTGTTTATTTTTCCGTTTGGAGTAAGCGGCAATTTTTCAAGTATTGTAAAATAAGTAGGAATCATATAAGTTGGTAGTCTATTTGCAATATAATCTCTTAATTGTCCAATTGCAATTTTCTTATCTGCAGAAATATAGGCTACTAAAACTTGTGTATTTGCAACATCTTTAACAATAACAGATGATAAAATATTTGCACTTTTATCAAAAGAATTTATGCAATTTTCAATTTCACCTAATTCTACACGAAGACCTCTTAACTTTATTTGTCCGTCAGATCTACCCTTGCAAATAATATTTCCTGAGTCAGACCAGAAGCCAACATCGCCAGTTTTATACATTACAGAATCCTCTATAAATGGATTTTTTAAATATTTTTCAGCCGTTAAATCTGGTCTTCCAATATAGCCATTTCCAACTCCATCACCAGAAATATAAATTTCTCCAATACAATTTGTTGGCAATACATCAAGATTATCGTTTAAAATATAAATTTGAGTGTTATCGATAGGTTTACCAATTGTAATTTTTTCTAGATTTGTAACATTTGTTACAGTAGAAAAAATTGTTGTTTCAGAAGGTCCATATCCATTATAAATTGTGCAAGTAGGGCTAATTTTTAGTATTTTGTCTACTAGCCTTCTTGGAAGCTGCTCTCCTGCAAGCATAACATATTTTAAACTACTAAATCCATTTATCATAGAATTATCCAAATGGAAATTCATAATACTTGGGGTAGACTGAATAATTTCAATATGATTATCTAATATTATTTTTTCTATTTTAGTAGTGATTTTTTGCTCGAAATCATCTGTAATAAATAATTTTAATCCTCCACACAAAGAAACAATAGTTTCAAAAGCGAAAATATCAAAAGACATAGTAGTAATAGAAATAATAGAATGATATTTTCCATCTTTTAAATAAGCAATTTTATTAAACATAGAATTTATAAAATTATTTAAATTTTTATGTGTAAGCATAACACCTTTAGGATTTCCTGTTGAACCAGATGTAAAGATTAAATAAGATAAATCGTCTTGAGAAATATTATTATTCAAATTGTTATCTGGTAAATTATAAATAATTTCATTACATAAATCTGCAATAATAATAGTTTTTTCAAATCCTAAATTTTGAACTTTGCCTGCTTGTTTTTGAATAGTAAGTATTGCATCACAATTACTATTTTTTAAAATATAGCAAATACGTTCCTCTGGATATTCCGGATCAATTGGAATATAAGATGCACCAGCTTTTAAAACTGCAAGAATAGAAACTATCATTTCAAAGGAACGGTTTACAATAATACCAACAACAGAGCCTTTCCCAATATTATTATTATTTAAATACCTTGCTAAAGAATTTACTTTTTTATTTAATTCAGAATAAGTCATTGCCTTCATTTTGAAGACAAGTGCAATATTATCTGGATTTTTAGCAACCTGTTCTTCAAAAAAGTCTACAACCGTTTTATTATGATTATATTCTAAATAGGTATTATTAAATTTATTTAAAATTAAATCTTTTTCTTCGTCTGTAACAATATTAATGTTAGATAAAGTAATATTTAAAGAATTAATTACTTGATTTATAATATTTAAAATTCTATTATGAATATTATTAATATCCTCGTCAGAATATTTATTTAGCCTAAAGTCGTAGGCAACATTTAAAGAACCTTCGTCATTCATATCGAAAATATGAATTTGCATAGAATCTGCAACATTACCATTAAAAATCCAATTTACAGAATAAGGAACACTACAAGAATTTCTATTTGTTTTAGAATTTTGATATGAAATTAAAATATCATATAAATTTGGTTGATTTGGTTTACTCTTTCTAATATGTTCCAAAATATTTTGGTATGGATATTTTTGATGTCTAAACATAGATAAAGAATCAAGACCAATTTTTTGTGCAAACTCAATAAAAGTTTTGTCTTTTTCTGCGCAAAACTTAAAAGGTACCGTACTAATAAACATACCAGGGGTGGTCTTTTCTAAAAAAGTAGTTCTATTTAATATTGGAGTTCCTAAAACAAATTCATTTAAATTAGAAACTTTACCAATATAAACGGCATAAATAGCCATAAAGAAATTAAATAAGGAAATTTTATTATCCTTACAAAAAGAATTAATATTATTTAATAAAGAATTATTTATTTCAAAAACTTTTCTTGCTGCTAAACAAGACTCAGAAGAAGATTCCATTAAAGAAGGAATAATTCCAAACTCTGGAACAGAATTAAATTGCTCTTCCCAGTACTCTGCATCTTTTTCAAATTTTGGTCCATTTAAATATTCATTTTCAGAATTTATATAATTAATATAAGATGTTGGGATGCTTTTTATATCTTCATCATTATTCAAAATAGAAGAATAAATAGTCATAATTTTGCTTGCAACTAAACTTGCAGTGCAAGCATCTGCAATAATGTGATGAGCCTTAACAATAAAACCACCTTTTCCAGAAGGAAATTTGAAAAGGGTCATAGAAAATAGACTTTCCTCTAAAATATTAAAAGGAGTGGTAGCAATTTTATTTTCTAGATTTTTAAGCTCAATATTATTAGAAACATTTAAAACATCAAAATGCTTCTCATAAAAATCTTGAAAAAATTGTTTAACCTCTCCGTTTTCGTCTATACACAGCTTTATTCTAAAACTATCGTTATCTCTTAAGAAAATATTAATAGATTTAGATAAAACCTCAAAATTTATTACTTCATCAATTAAAACCGTGCCACATATTACATTAATAGAAGTTCCTCTATAAAACTGCTCAGTAAGCCAAATTGACTTTTGTGGATTCGTTAGATTATATAGTTCTCCATTCATTTTTGATTTATTTCTCCTTATATAACAATCCAATTGGAAAAGAATTAAATTCTAACAAAGAAATAAACTTTAAAATATAAGAGAACATACATATAGCATGTTACTATTTTTTAAATGAAATTTGACAAAGTCAAAATTGTAATTCTTTTTCAATAATAATTATTTAATTTTTTTCATCTCTTCATGTCTTTTAATCTTTTGCGTGGTAGTTTTAATTAAAGGAATATCAGTCAAACTAAAATCCCTAATATATTTATAAACAGGTAAATCCTTATTTATAAGCTTAATCCCTTCTTCAACAGCTAAGTGAACATCATCAATTGTAGATAAATTATTTGCTGCCATATTATCTTTAGAATATACAATTTTTGCACAAATTCTATCATCTTTTTCATAAACCATAGATTCTGCTACAACATCAATTTTATTTATAAGAGCTTCAATTTCCTCTGGAAAAACCTTCTTACCATTGCTCAAAACAATAAGATCTTTTTTTCTGCCAGTAACAAAAAGTGAGCCGTCTTTTCCAAACTTTCCTAAATCGCCAGTGCAGAACCAACCGTCTTTAAAAGCATTTTTTGTTGCTTCTTCGTTTTGATAATAGCCAAGCATAACATTTGGACCCTTTACCAAAATTTCACCAGTTCCAGTTTCGTCTGGATTATCTATTTTTACATTTTCATTATATAGAACATAACCAGAAGAACCAGTTTCAAAGTGATATTTGTCACTTTCACAAGAAATAACAGGAGCTGTTTCTGTTAAACCATAACCTTGAAGCATATCTATACCAATTGTGTTAAACAAATGAATAACCTTTTTGTCGGTTGATGCCGAACCATAAATAATGGTTCTCATTTTACCGCCAAAATTATCTAATACTTGCTTAAATAATTTTCTTCTAATATCTATATGGAAAAACATAAGAAAATTAGATAAAGCACATAAAAATTTAAAAGCAGTGTATTTACCAGACTTTTTAACTCCTTTTATAATTTGTCTATATATAACCTCTAAAACAGCTGGTACACATACTAAACCGCTAATTTTATATTCGACCATATTTTTCCCAATATCTTTAATACTATCTGCAAAACAAAGTCTAAAGCCTATGTAATAGCAAAATAAGAAGCTAGCAAGACAGGCCAAAGTATGATGCAAAGGCAAGAAAACAAGAATACTGTCATCTTTTTCATACTTAATTAAAGTAGTCATTGCAGAAACATTAGAGCAAATATTATATTGAGAAAGCATTACTGCTTTTGGATTATTTGTTGTACCAGATGTATAAATTAAAACAGACAATTTATCTTTATCTATATTAACATCTTCATACTTAGAAGAATTTGTATCAATAAGCTTTTTTCCGTCTGCCAATAGCTTAGAAAATGATAAAATACCGTTTTCATCTTTTTTATGATCCATACCAATAAAATATTTCACATTAGAATCTTTGCAAGCCATAACATCTTTTGCAAGTTTTAAACGTTTTTCATCAAAAATTATCGCATCAACTTTACTTTCTACAATTAAACGAAGTTGTTCTACTTCTGGAAGCATAAAATCTAAAGGAACCGCAATACAGCCAGCCGTTGTAATTGCAAGATAACTGCAACACCATTCGTATCTATCTTGTGAAATAATTGCAACCTTTTTATTTTCTAGACCTAAATCTAAAAGGGAAGAACCAAGTTCTTTTATATTATTCTCAAAATCAATAAAAGAAATATTGTGCAATTTCTTATTTTTATCTTTTACAGTGAAGGCAGTTCTGCTTCCAAAACGAGAAGAACAAGAACTAACTAATTCTCTAAAATTTGTGCACTTAATTTCTTCATAAATTTTATTTTTTTTCACATTAATCACCTATGACACATTTTACCATTTTTATACATAATTTGCAATAAAAATACATATAATTTGAGGTTAATTTATGATATTAATTATACTCAAAAATTTATGATAATATTTGGAAAACTAAAAGAACACTTTTTAATTTCCAAAAAATTAAAATTGATTATAGATTTTTAAAATTTATATTTTACCACAACATACTAATTTTTGATAAAAATTGGGATTGATTAACTTAAAAAATAGTTTTTTAGTAGATTTGTCAAAGGACTAAGAATTTTTAGATTTATTCTTAAAAATGGTTTAAAAAATTATAGAAATGGAAATAATTTATATAAGAAAAATAGGAAAAAAACTTTAATTTACTTCTATTTATATATTTAACCAAAGCAGGAAAGGATTAAATTTTAAAATGAAAAAAAGTAATAAATTAATAAAAGGCTTAGAAACAATTGCCATTATTATTTTAATAATATCGTTTATAACACTTGTATATTGTGTATACATATCAATTAGAGCAGAACAAAGCTATGGAAGCAATTATCAAGCAAGTAGAACAGCGGAAAATATAATAAAAGAAGAAACAGAAGACCAAGATATTTCGCAAACTATAGAAAAAATTAATTTAGCAGTAGTTGGAATTTCTAAAATAAAAAATAAAGGAAACACAATATTTTTAAAAGATGGAGTATCTAGTTTAGGACTTGGAACAGGTTTTATTGTCTCTCAAGATGGTTATATAGTAACAAATGAGCACGTATCTGGTACAAAAAACGAAACTTGCTATGTAACATTAGAAGACGGAAGAAACTTTAATGCAAAGGTAATTTGGGCAGATAATGATATAGATTTGAGCATAATCAAAATAAATACAAATTCTTTAAACTTTATAGAACTTGGAGATTCAGATAATGCCAAAATTGCACAAACCGTATATGCCATAGGAAATCCAATTGGAATAGAATTTGAAAGAACAGTTACAAAGGGAATAATAAGTGGAAAAAATAGAACAATAAAGCTAGAAGAAGAGGACAAAACATCTTATATGGAAGACTTAATTCAAACAGATGCAACAATTAATCCAGGAAACAGTGGAGGACCATTAATAAACGAAAAAGGTGAAGTAATCGGGATAAACTGCGTGAAAATAACATCGGCAGAAGGAATTGGCTTTGCAATACCAGTAAATATAATAAAACCAATAGTAGAAATTTTAAAACAAACAGGACAGTACGAACAAGCAACACTTGGAGTATTTGCTTATGATAAAAACATAATTCCATATATCAATCAAGAAAGTATAATACAAACCAAATTAGATTCAGGAGTTTATGTAACAAACATAATAAAAAATTCACCCGCAGAAAAAGCGGGTATAAAACAAGGTGACATAATTACTAAAATTGATGAAACAAAATTAGAAAAAATGTCACAACTAAGAAGGCTTGTTTACAGCAAAACCGTGGGAGAAGAGGTAAGCATAACCTATATAAGAAACAAAAAAGAATATACTGTAACTACGAAACTTACAAAAAAATCTTAAGCATTTAACAAATCTTCTATAGAACTAATAACTAAATTAGTCATAAATATTTCATGATCATTAAAATATTTGGCAATATCTTTATCAGAGTGAGTCATAGCCATTATTTCTTGGTATGCTCCTTTAGAGAGCTTGTGATTTTCTAAAAATTTTTAACCATAGATTTAAGAATTATTTTAAATCTGTTTTTTGAAATTTAATACTATCAATATTTAGCATCGGATAAAAAATATCTGATGCATATTTTTCTATTCCAGCAAGTAGATTATCGTTTTTATCTTTAAGATACTGATAAACAATCCCAGTAGATACACCAGCAAATTTTGCAATTTCTACAGTATTTGTATTGTAATAACCTTTTTTACACATTAAATCAAATCCTGCTTTAATAATTTCTTCTTTCTTTTCTAAAGATATAATAATAGAACTAAACTTTATAGAGTCAAATAATATTTCTAAATTATACATAATGGAAGGCCAAGAATTTAATAAGGATAAAGCAGGCCTTTGGTTAGACAACTTTTATACACAAAAAAACAAAGAGTACAAATAGGAACACTAAAAGTAAACAAAATAGATATGGTAACAAGCCTAAAAGAAAATGAATAATTATTATAGATTGTATAAAACTTGTGAATTATATGAAAAATAATTAAACAAGAATATATTTGGAAGTACATCCAAATATATTCTTGTTTAGTGTCCTTATTTAAGGTTGGACTTCCTTATTATACTTATAAATATGGTCGAGGCGACTACTCTTATATCTTTTCAAAGTGCAGTAATATTAATATATTGAAACTTTATGACTGTATTTTGACTGCATATATAAATTCCTATATTTTCATAAAACATTTTTCTTTTAAAAACTTTTCAATTTTTGTTTTATCTTTTCCCTCATAATAATTAATTAATAAATCTTTATATTCATCTGTTAATTCTGCTGGAATTACAATAATTCCTTTTCCCTTTGATATTAAATAATGATTTGCAAATATTATAGATGTTCTTTTATTTCCATCTATAAATATTTGTTTTTTCATAATATATAATAAAACTTCAATAGCCTTATCTATATCACTTATTTTTTTATTAAATATATCATCTAATTCTTCTTTTATTATACTTTCTATTGGCAATTCAGGAGTCCATTTTGTTCCACCAATACTTACTGGAACAGTTCTAATCTTTCCTGCACTGTAGTAAAATCCTTCTTGAACAAATTTATTTATTTCGCATAATAATGGAAAATTTGTGTCTGACAATATTACATTTTTATTTAATATAAATTCCCAAGCATGTTTCAAATTAACAATTTTCAAAACATCTTCTGAAGACATATTATTAATTTTTCCACCTTCTATAATACTTTCTGTATCTGCAAAAGTTGTTGCAACACCTTCTAAAATCGCTTGTTTATAAATGGTATCTACTAAATGTCTTTTAGCAAAATCTATATTTATTTCTACTTGTGGACTAAGTTCCTTATCAATATAATTAAATTGTTTTAATTGTTTTTCAATTTTCTTAATTTCTTTTTTTAATTCTTTTGCTTTAATACTATTATTCAATATTAAATTATATAAATTATCAGAATATTCTCCAACATATTTTGTAAGTAATATTCCATCTTCTCTGTAATGTATATATATATATTTATTAGAATCTTTTTCTCTAATCTCAACAGAGCCATATATCAAATCATTCAATTCTTTAGTTAATGTTTGTTTGCTTTGAAGAAGATTCATAATTTCATACTTTTCTTCCATAAGATCACTCCTTTATAAATGTGAAACTTTTTTAATACATAACTATGATTTTTGTTTCACATTTATATTATAACATAAAATTTAAGAAATGTGAAACTCTTTTTAAAATATTTATAAATATTGTTTCACATTTTTAGAAATTTTATACAAAAAAATTCTATTATCTAATATTAGTACTATAAAAGTTTAACAAAAAAATTATGAACAAAGAGATTATTCAAATTTTGATTGGAATTCTTTATATGCTAATAAAAAAAAGGAGGATTTGATGGCAGGAAGTAAAGGTGAAGGAAGTATATATTATATTGAAGAAAGAAAAAATGGTCAGCTCAATATACAGTAACAGCTGGAGACAAACAAGTTAGAAAAACAGTTTATGGAAATACCAAAAGAGAAGTTGCTGATAAATTATTAGATTTAAGAGTACAAATGAAAGATATTAGAGATAAAAAATTTAATTCCAATAGAATTAAAGAAGGGCAATATACTAGAATAACTAAAACTATTGAAAAAATAAAAAATAGTTCTCTAGGAAAATTGAATGTAAAAGATATATCAAATGACGATATTCAAAAGTTTTTAAATGATAACAAAAATTATAGCAATTCCTATATAAAAAAATTATATGAGCAATTAAATCAAGCATTTAATTTTACTATAAAAAATAAATATATTCTACAAAATCCAATGGATGATGTAATAAAGCCAAAAAGCAAATATATTTAGAAGAACTAACACAGAAATTAAAAAAGCTATAAGAATCAATGGATTCAACAGATGAAAGGGAAACATAAAAGAAAGTGCAGTTGACTTTTTATAGTTAACTGCACTTTCTTAATTAATTTTAAAAAGTATTCGAGAAATTGTAATTTGTCGCTATCATTAATATGACTCTTTCTCAACTGTATTCAAATAGAAATTATATATTTTATTGTTTGCTATATTCATAAGTTTAGCTAATATTATGCTTAATCCAATTACTAGAATAGCATATAAATAATCAACTCTACAATAAAAGCGAGGATTTCTCAATAAATACATAACTAATCCATGATATAAATAAATTTCAAAAGATATATTTCCCAAAAAAGTAAATACCTTATCATTCAATCTCATTTTTTCTAATATAGTAAACAATACAAAAAGTAATGCTATACAAATAATATTCATATTTATAACAGGAATAGGCTCTCTCATTATATCGTCTGCTAGATCTGTATCGTTTATTATATCCATAATGGCATATCCACTTGAGAGGAATTGAATCCCTATTATTGCAAATAATATAATTGAAAGCATAATTGCATATCTAATTATTTTATTTTTGTCTTTTAATGTTATTGCATATTTTTCTTTATAACTTGCCCAATATATACCTATAAAAAATGCAAAACAAGAATTAACCCACCAATTATTAAAACCTAAAATATTATTAACAACTATGCAATATAAAATAGTTCCACCAAATACTGTAATATTTATCATTTTTTTCCTTTTTAGAAACTTGGCTGATAAATAAAAAACTACATATAAAATAATAATTGCTAACACATACCACGAAAATCTTACAACTGGCTCTCCTTCAACTAAAGAATTAAAAATTTTTCTAGGTGTTAATTGTCCAGTTAATAGATATGCTAAAATAGTAAATATAATTGCTATTATATATGGTATAACTATTTTCATTATTCTTTTATTCAAAAAGTCTTTTAGATAATTTTCTTTTTTTAGATAGCTTGTCATTAGTCCATATCCTGAATAAAAGAAAAATGCTGAAACTGCAATAGCTCCTACTATTGTAAATATTTTAAGTAGAATTGTTTCTTTTATATAAATAGACAAGTGGTGTATTATTATCAATAATGCCAATAGTCCCTTTATTTTATTGCTATTGTATTTATCCAATACATCATTGTTTGCATTAAAAATAGATTTTCTTTTTATTATTAGGCATATAATTCCTATTAAAAATATTATATCTACTATGTTAATATTAAATATTGCTACATCATTAGGTAATGGATAAATACTGTCTGATTTTATTGTTGGTAACATATACTTTGTTCTCCTATTACTACTAATAAATACACATTAAAGTAAGCGACAACTTACTAGTTATCAGTAAGTATATTATCATATTTTATTACATTTTACAACTTAAAGAAATTGATATTATGCCTATTGTAAATTGTATTTTACATTCAAATAAAAATTGTTTTTTCTAGTAATACCAACTGTTTTATTATCTGAAATAAATTTATATGCAGTCAAAATTGAAGAAAATCAATTAATTATAAAATTGACTGCATTTACTTAAAGATTTATAGATTTTATGGAAGTTTTAGAAAGGCTGAAAAAGTTTAAATAAATTGTGTATAATGCAGTAATAGTCAGTATTTGCTCATAAATGCAAAAAAAGAAGAACTCCTAAGAATTCTTCTAAATTGGTCGAGGTGACAGGGATCGAACCTGCGACCTCATGGTCCCAAACCACGCGCGC
>OLGZ01000529.1_pt1 | contig 29346 bp, 23 predicted proteins | sample 1605981 | NCBI WGS metagenome assembly OLGZ01 (sample SAMN03283291) | human gut metagenome | biome: human-associated habitat; material: feces | host: Homo sapiens | place: Peru | collected 2012 | reverse complement strand
TGTGGACATCCCCGTGCTGCTCAACAGCACCCCGGAGCAGACCCGTGCCCACCGCCGTGCCCGGAGCCGGGACGGCAAGACGGACAGCGCCTTCACCACCATGGTGCTGGAAATCGAGCAGGCCGAGCTGGACAGCTGTGCCCACAAGGCAAAAATCATCATCGCCAAAACCGGGGAGCGGCTGAGCTTTGACCAGTACCGGGCGGAAATGGAGGGAAAATAATGGCCAATCAGAATGCCATGGGCGCCATGCTCAATGCCTATCCGGACAGCGTCGGCGGTACGCTGGGGGACATTGTCTCCGTTTTGCAGCGGCCGGAGTTGAAAAACGCCTTTACCTCCTTCTACATCCTGCCCAGCATTTTCAATACGGACCTGGACCGGGGCTTTTCCCTGATTGACTACGGTCTGAACCATCTGCTCTCCGCCCCCGAGGACCTGGAAGCTCTGAAAAAGCTGAATATGGAATTTGATATCGACGAGGCAGTAAACGGTCTTGACGCATTGGAGAAGATACGTCAGGAGGATTATGATATCCTCCTCACCGATGTGAAGATGCCTTTCATGGACGGTATAGAACTCATTGACAATGTGGTAAATGAGAAGAAGAAAATGAGATGTGTGATATTCAGCGGCTGCAATGAATTTGACTATGCTAAGAGAGCAATAAGGCTGGGGGTTGTGGATTATATACTGAAACCGGTCGATCCGAAGGAGTTTAAGGAGACGCTGGAGAAGGTTGTAGATGAACTTGAGGCGGCTAAAGCCTCGGATGAACTCAAGAGCAAGAGCATAGAATTCCTATATGAGCATGCACTATATATGCTTGTAAATGGCGAAGATATAGAGAGCATACGCAGAGAGTACAACGGTCTGAACCTGAATTTCGCCAGATTTAAGAGAATTCTGCTTGTTGAATTTAATCACGATTTCTTTGGAAGACGAGATGTGGATTTCAAGAAAAATGAGAAGATAATGTCACTTGGAATACAGAGATACCTCAATCTGAATCAACAGCAGGAACTTATTTTCCTGGGCGATGAAACAGATGCGGTTTACACGGCCCAAGAGCTTGTCAAGATAATTAAAAGCGATTACGATGAGGAATGTTTTATAGCAGTTTCATCGGATATAGAGAACCCAGAGGATATGAAACAGAAGGTAGATGAGCTTGATGAGCTTATGGACAATAAGTTTTATCATCCGGAGATAAAGGTGTTCTACCCAAATATGGAGAGCGATTCGTCAGGAATGATCCAGTTTGATGATGACACCCTCATGAAACAGATGAAACAGGACATCAAGATGAAGGATGTGGAGGCGCTCAGAGAGCATTTTGACAAATTCTGTGAAAAGTACAGACACAAGAATGAGTGTTCACAGATATATATAAAGTTTCTCTATTCAAATCTTTTAAAGGACATATATGGCAGTATAGATGGAACAGGTGAGGCGGATCTTAACAAGGATGTTGAAAAGATGTATATGACGACGGATTTTCAGAGCCTTACAGGTCTCGTTGAGGTTGCGATAGACAGACTGGCGGCCTGCTTTGAGGACAAGAGTCAGACCGGACATAAGGAAGTGGAGATGGTAAAGCAGTATATTTACAGGAATTATGGGAGCGAGCTAGGCATAGACATGCTTGCGGATATGGTATATCTTGCCCCAAGTTATCTCAGCACAGTGTTTAAGAAAGAGACGGGACAGAATCTGAGCAAATTTATCAAGTCATACAGAATGGAGCGGGCAAAGGATATGCTTGAGAATAGTATGGCAAAGATTGTAGATATAGGTGCGATGTGTGGTTATCAGAATGTATCCTACTTTTGCTCGAGTTTCAGGGAGTTTTATGGAGTGAGTCCTCAGAAATTCAGGGAGAGCGGTCTTACAGGAGAAGAGTAGACATACAGCAGATTTGGAAAAGGGCGATTGCAGAACTCGTTAAGCAGGGGGATCGTAGATGAATAAAGGTGGAGTCAAGAAGAGATTTCGTGATATGAAGCTGACTGGTAAAATGGTTGTTATTTATCTGCTGGCCGGACTTGTGCCTGTTATGATAATACTGGGCATAACATACATGGAGATGAAAAAGATCCTGTGGGACCGGGAGACAACGATCCTGGAATCTTATGTCAGCCAGACCACGGATTCCATGGACAATGAACTGGAGATATATAACAATCTCTCTAAATATATATCGTATAACCAGTCGATTGCAAAGATACTGAGCGCGAATCAATCGGCATATCAGAATTATGAGCAGTTCAGTACGGTGATCGATCCTCTGCTGGCATCGATCATGTATTTCCATGAGGATGTAAATCAGGTCACGATATATACTGACGCCATTGATGTGAAACATGGGTCAACAGTTGCACCGCTAAAAGATCTGGCGGACGGAACGCATGCATATGATGACCTGGATAACAATATACACTGGCATATTGACCTGGAAACCCACACTGCATTTTCAGTTAGCCGGATGGCTATGCTGGAGCAGAAAGGCGCCAAGGGCGTTTTGTATGTAGGAGTGGATTATGACAATGTATTTCAACCGTTTTATACAGAGACAATGTTTGATAATTATGGGCTTATCATAGAGGACGAGTATGGACATATGATATTCAACAAGAATACATTTGCTGATGAGCAGTCAGCATATGAATTGGATGTGGATAAATTCGATGTTCTGAGAGAGATGGAAAATTCAGGGTATCAGTTCATAGATAAGACATCCAAGGCGACCGGCTGGAACATATGTGTATACAAACCGAACAGACTAATAATCTCATCGGTTCGCCCGATACTTATAATAGCGGTGGCGGCACTTCTGGTAAGTATGCTCGCAGGTATATTATGTATACAAATGGTATCAGAATTTATAACAAAGCGAATAAAAAAGCTCCAGAAGACTATGAAGGCCACCGAGACAGGCAATTTGGGCATGGTTATAGAAAATGACAGTACAGATGAGATTGGTGATCTTATAAATGGCTATAACAGCATGAGTAAGCGCCTTGACGAGACTGTCAATGAGGTGTATCAGAGCAAGATCAAGGAAAAAGAATATGAGATGAGGGCGCTTCAGGCCCAGATCAATCCGCATTTCCTGTACAATTCTCTGTCGATGATCAATTGGAAAGCACTTGAGGCGGAGCAGGAAGACATAAGCCGGATCACCTTGTCTCTGTCCACATTCTACAGGACAGCCCTGAATAAAGGCAAAAACATCCTGCTTGTCAAAGATGAGATAGCAAATATCAAGTCTTATCTTGATATCCAGCTTGCAATGCATGACAACAGTTTTGATGTGGTGTACGACATAGATGACAGTATCTTAAAATACGAAACATTGAATCTGATACTCCAGCCGCTGCTCGAAAATGCGATAGGGCATGGAATTGACGTCAAGACTGATGGCAGAGGAGAGATACGCATAGAGGGAAAGGAGAATGGAGATTTCATTGACTTTACCGTATCTGACAACGGTGTCGGAATGACAAAGACCCAGGCTGCCCTGATCCTGTCGAAGTCGTCCAATGGCTACGGTGTGTCAAATGTAAACGAGAGGATCAAGCTATATTATGGAGATGAGTACGCGGTGAAGATCGAAAGTACCCCGGGAGCCGGCACGAAAGTAATGCTCCACTTCCCAAAGAGAGTAGAAAACTAGAAAAATATACAAAAATTATACCTTTTCATAGAAATGCCATGAAAATAAGAGAATACGAAGAGTGGATGTACCTTTTGAAGCTTATTAAAGCTCAAGAGGTACATTTTTTATACTTTATAATAACAAAAACAGTTAACAGCGAAAAATAAAACAGAATCTATATATGTAATAAAATCTATATATGAGAGACATAATAAAATTGCTAACATTTTTTTGATTTAACCAGAATATATCTTATATAGCCGCCCGCCCATCAAAAAAACAACATATCTAAAAAATCCAACATGATTCTAAAATCATTGATATATACGGATTGGAAACGTTTTCTTATAATAATGACATAAGGTAAAGGTACTGCAAAGGTGTTAAAAACATTCAATCAAAACTATATTTTTAAGGAGGAACAGTTATGAGAGTTAAGAGATTTGCAGCAGTTGCACTTGCGGGTGTAATGGGAATGTCAATGCTGGCAGGATGTGGAGATTCAGGAAAGGACGAGTCAACAACAGCAGCAAAGAGTGATGCATCAGAGGCTACAGAGGCTACAGATGCAACAGAGGCAGCTTCAGAGGAAGAGGCGATCAAGACAACACTTACAGTTTGGGGACCAGCTGAGGATCAGTCACCTGATTACGGCGAGTGGTTACAGACAACATGTGAGGCATTCAAGAAAGAGCATCCAAACTGGGATATCACATTTGACTATGGTACATGTAGTGAGGGTGATGCAGGAAAGACTGTAACACAGGATGTTTCAGCGTCAGCAGATGTATACATGTTCGCAAATGACCAGTTACAGACTCTGATCGATGCAGGTGCTATCTCAGAGCTCGGCGGAAGCACAGCAGATTATGTTAAGTCAACAAATTCACAGGCAATCGTAGATTCTATCACAGTTAATGGCGGTATCTATGGTGTGCCATTTACAACAAATACATGGTTTATGTACTACAACAAGAAGACATTTACAGAGGATGATGTAAAGAGCCTTGACACAATGCTTGAGAAGGGTAAGGTTTCATTCCCACTCACAAACTCATGGTACATCGCAGCATTCTACCTTGCAAATGGCGGAACATTATTCGGTGATGGTACAGACAATGATGCAGGAATCAACTTCGGTGGTGACAACGGCAAGGCTGTTACAGACTACCTTGTAGATCTTGTAAACAACAAGAACTTTGTAAACGATGAGTCAGGTGTTGGTATCTCAGGTATGACAGATGGTTCAATATCAGCAATGTTCTCAGGCTCATGGGACTACGCAGCATTACACGATGCACTTGGAGATGATCTCGGAATCGCAGTTATGCCAACAGCCAAGATCGGTGGTGAGGACAAGCAGCTCCTCTCATTTGCAGGATCAAAGGCAATCGCTGTAAATCCTAACTGTGAGTATCCACAGGTTGCAGTTGCACTTGCACTCTACCTTGGAAATGAGGCATCACAGGAGTCACACTACACAGCAAGAAACATCGTTCCATGTAACACAAGCCTTCTTGAGAGCGATGCAGTTAAGGGCGATGCACTTGTTACAGCTCAGAATGCAACATTCGATACAACAGCATTCATCCAGCCATTTGTTCCTAAGATGGGCAACTACTGGACACCAGCAGAGAACTTTGGTAAGTCTCTCGTAAATGGTGAGGTTACACATGACAACGCAGCAGATATGACAGAGTCATTCAACACATCACTTAACACTGATGTAGCACAGTAAAAATACTAGTTATATATTTCAAAAACAGGTGCTCCATTCATCTACAGGTGATGGGGCACTTGTAATAAGAAGAGATAATGATTTACTTTGAGACGGAGGTGTTAGGATGGCTCAGGCTATAACAAATAAAAAAAGCAAAATAAAGAAAATACGAAGATCTGATTACCCATATACCGTTGCACAGGCGACGGCAAATGGAGACATAGCTACCAGAATTTCATTTCTAATCTTGGGGTTTGGAAGCATAGTCAGAAAACAGTTTGTAAAGGGATTTTCGTACCTGGTACTAGAGGTACTGTTTATATGGTTTATGATAAAGCACGGAGCATCACTCCTGGTGGATCTCTTCCATCTGGGTGGTCAGGAACAGCAGAAGGTCTGGAGTGATGCAAAGGGTGTATTTGAATATACACAGGGTGACAACTCTCTGCTCATGCTCCTGTACGGTGTGGCAACACTGTTTATAATTTTCGCATTCATCTGCCTTTGGGTAGTAAGTATAGAGAGCGCATACAAAGCGTATTGCCTGTGGGATAAAGGCAAAAAGGTTCCAAAGTTCAAGGACGATGTGAAGAGTCTGTTTGACAGTAATCTTCATGCATTTCTTCTTCCTCTTCCTGTACTTGGAGTTGTTGTATTTACGATATTGCCATTGGTTTTCATGATATTTATGGCATTTACAAATTACAGCAAGCTTGATTCACATACAGTTATATTCAACTGGGTTGGACTGAAGAATTTTGCAAAGATATTGAACTTTAGTGATGCAATAGGAAGTACATTCTGGTCAGTGCTTGGCTGGACGCTTGTTTGGGCTGTGGCAGCCACATTCAGTAACTACTTCCTCGGAATGATACTCGCAATGGTGATCAACAGAAAGGGAACCAGGGCAAAGGGTATGTGGAGAGCGATCTTCATGCTCTCAGCAGCGGTTCCACAGTTCGTATCACTTCTTCTGATGAGAACGATCTTCAGTCAGAATGGTATCGTCAATACATTACTTATAAATAACGGAATAATCGACAATGCTATTCCATTCTGGAGCAATGCAACACTTGCCAGAGTCATGGTAATTGTCATCAATATCTGGATAGGAATTCCATTTACCATCATGCAGGTCACAGGAATTCTCCAGAGCATACCGGAGGAGATATACGAGGCTGCGAGAGTTGACGGTGCAGGCCCGGTAAAGATCTTCTTCAAGATCACTCTTCCATATATGTTGTTTGTCACAGCACCATATCTGATAACAACATTTGCAGGAAATATCAATAACTTCAACGTTATCTACCTTCTGTCAAATGGAGCGCCTACTCCGGTTGGAAAGACTGCCGGAAAGACAGATCTTCTTGTCACATGGCTCTATAAGCTGACGGTTGATAACCAGTACTATAACTTAGGTGCTGTTATAGGTATCATGACATTCATAGTTCTCGCTGTTGTGTCACTGGTAACTTACCACAACACCGCATCATATAAAGATGAGGAGGGATTTCAGTAATGGCTAAATCAAATAACAAGATTAAAGCAAGAAGCAAATGGACACTGGGAGACATCGTGGTTCATATCATACTGGCAATCCTTTCGGTTATCTGGGTACTGCCGATCGCATGGATAATCATGATAAGTTTCAGAGGTGAGAAAGGACAGTATGTTTCAACTCTGCTGCCAAAGTCTCTGACTCTGGCGAACTATACAAAGCTTTTTACAGATACAGGTATCCTGAACTTCATGCAGATGTTCAAGAATACTTTGATAATAGCAATTTTCTCATGTATAATATCAACAGCGTTCGTGCTTGCAGTTTCATACTGTATGTCAAGAATGCGTTTCAGACTGAGAAAGCCATTTATGAATGTGGCACTTATCCTTGGAATGTTCCCGGGATTCATGGCTATGATAGCTGTGTATTACATCCTTAAGGTTCTGGGACTTTCAGAAGGCTCACTCATCAGGGTTGCTCTGGTACTTGTATATTCAGGCGGTTCAGGACTTGGATTCTATATCGCCAAAGGCTTCTTTGATACTATACCAAAGTCGCTGGAAGAAGCAGCGTACCTTGATGGTGCTACAAGATGGCAGTCATTTACAAGGGTCATCATACCGCTCAGCCGTCCGATCATAGTTTATACGGTTCTGAATTCGTTCCTTGCACCATGGATTGATTTCGTGTTTGCCAAGGTTATATGCAGAGCCAATAAGGACTATTACACAGTATCCATCGGACTTTGGAACATGCTCGAGAAAGAGTATGTGTACAACTGGTTCAACTCATTTGCGGCTGGCGCAGTGCTGATATCCGTACCGATTATCATTCTCTTTATGGTAATGCAGAAGTGCTACAAGGATAGCATGTCTGGAGGCGTAAAGGGTTAAGATAATAAATATGAAATTATTTGCATAAACAAGTGGAATGAGGAAAGCATATGCCAGCAATGAAGTATCTGAAAAAAATAATAACATGTGTGCTAACAATTACCCTTATAATAATATGTGGCTGCCAGGACAATAACACCCCCTCCAACCCGTCTGAGGCGACCATAGATGCAGAATACGAGTCTGCCATGCATATTGCGGAGACAACGCCGCTTGGAAGGTATCCGGAACAGCTCACCTATACCCTGGGCAAGCTGTCCGGTGCAAATAATTCAAATCTCCCACAGGGAGAAACGTATGAAAATAACGCATACACACAGATATTAAATGAAATCTTAAATGTGCAGAACCAGGATATATTTGAGGCTGCTGATGATCAGTATGATGACAATGTATCCATGGTGATAGCACAGAAGGATCTTCCGGATGTGATGATCGTCCAGGATATGGATGAACTGCAGTATCTGGTGGAAAATGACATGATCGAGGATCTCACATACAGTTATAACAACTGTATGAGTGAAACGATAAAGAACATATATAAGAGTTATGGCAGCAGTATCATGGATGTGGTCACATTTGATGACCGTATCATGGCCATACCTGAGACAAATATATCAGATGGACCAAATCTGATATGGCTTAGAAAAGACTGGATGGATAAGCTGGGACTTGAGGCTCCGAGAACGCTTTCGGATGCGGAGGAGATCATCAGACAGTTTATTGAGAAAGATCCGGGAAATAATGGTGAAGGAAATACCGTAGGGCTGGTGGTAGACACAAGTCTCTGCGGCGGTTGTGGTTATAGCAGCGAGTACACGCTCGATATAATATTTGCCGCATATGGGGCATTTCCGAAACAGTGGATAAAAGATGGAGACGGAAATGTCGTGTATGGTTCTGTACAGCCGGAGGCAAAGAAGGCTCTGGAGCATATACATGAGATGTACGAGGAAGGGATTCTGGATCGGAATTTCCTCATGCGGACAAGCAGCAACATGATAGAACTCATAGTGAATGGACAGTGTGGTTCGTTCTTCGGACCATGGTGGGCTCCAAATAATCCGCTCATGGACGCTGTATCGGCCGATCCAACAGCAAAGTGGGAACCATATTTGCTTGCCACAGAGGAAAATGGTTCAACGAGTTATCACACCCAGGTTCCATATGGCAACTTTGTGGTTGTCAGAAAGGGATATGAGCACCCGGAGATAGTGTGCAAGATAATAAGCGTGCTGTTTGACTATATAAGATATGAAGACAAAGACAATCAGGCTATAAAGGATTACTACAAACTCAATGTGGATCCTACCGCAAGACCACTTGCAATGAACGTGGACTACAACAATGCACTTCAGATATGTTATGGCGAGCTGAACCATGTGTTCTCTGGCGTAAGGCAGCCGGATGATCTGAATCTGCTGGAACAATCTTATTATGAGGCATGTGATTCATATCTCAAGAATGAAGATAATGCGTCATCTGAGGACTGGGCGGCATATACATCTCGTATAACTGCATGCAAGATACTCAATGATGCGCGTACAAATAAAGTCGATTCTCTGTACTTTGGGGAGACCGAGACCATGGTGTCAGACTGGTGGCACCTTGAGAATCTGGAGAGCGACACTTACCTGAAGATAGTTACAGGTGAAGCAGATCTGGATGAATTTGACAGTTTTGTGGACAACTGGTACAAGACCGGTGGAACAACGATCACCAAGGAAGTTCGACGTGAGTGCCGGTAACTGGATATATAATAAAATAAAAAAGATTACTCGCTATTTTCTATAGAACCTGACGGCGTCAAAACCGTCAGGTTTTTTTGCTTTTCCGGACGGAACGTCCATGGGGACGGAGGGGACAGGTACCTCCGTCCCCCTAAAGGTATGGGGTCAGGTACCTCCGTCCCCCCTCAGGATATGAATATAATTGGTGTAATACGCCAAGGATGAGATTGTAAAAAAAGCTCAAAATTTATATACTATGTATACAGTATGAACTAGAACACCCGGCACAATACGAGGAGGATATATATGATAAGAGCAATAGTATTTGATTTAGATGATACATTATACGACTGCCTTCATGAGAATGATAAGGCAGTGGATGACACTGTGAGATACGTGGCAAATGAACTTCTTCATATAGATGAAGTGACAGTGATGAAAGCCTTTGAAGAAGGCAGAGACATGGTAAAGGATCAGCTCTCCGCCTGGGATATGGCGGCGCAGCACAATAGGGTGCTGTACTTCCAGAAGATGCTGGAGATCCTGGGGGTATCACCATTTAAGTATGACCTGCAGGTGTATAATTACTTCTGGAACAACTTTCTGAACAGAATATCTATATTCCCCGGGGCATTGGAGTTTATAGATGATATGAAAGCCAGAGGGATAAAGATTGGTATATGTACTGATATGACTGCTCATATCCAGTTCAGGAAGATAGACAGGCTGGGACTTACGGGCAGACTTGACGCAATGATAACTAGCGAGGAGGCTGGTATAGAAAAGCCGAACCGCAGGATGTTCGATATGATAGCTACAAAGCTGGGCGTAAAGAACGATGAAGTCATCTATGTGGGGGACAGCTACAAGAAGGATGTCATGGGAGCGAAAAATGCCGGAATGACACCGGTGTGGTATCTGTCGCTGCAGAACAAGACGGACGAGGATGTACTGGCTGCATGCAATTATGCGGAGCTTCGAAATATAGTGAATAAGATGATATAGCGAGCAGTGCGACAGCTACGCTTGCGCAAGCTGGCATAGTGCGAGCGACCGCATGGAGCCGCAAGGCGACATGATATAAAAAAATGCCGGAGTGTGTGATAATTAAAAATCTCATACTCCGGCTTATTTTGTTTAATATCCGTATGTATCAACACCGCTGCAAGCTGTATCACCGGTGTTCTGAGGAAAGATGTGCATATATATTTTCATTTAAAGATAGGTGAAGGTGTTGTTTTGGGGCGGTCGTGTGGCTATAATAATAGATATGGGCTATGAAATTATAGATATATGTTATGGATGACAGGAATCTATGCGATGTGAAGTGTGAAGAAGGTAGTCATGGCCAGGAAAGGAGTATACATTTATGGGGTTTTTAACAGGTAAGACAGCGATAATAACAGGAGGCGGACGTGCAGTTCTCAGTGATGGAAGTTGTGGATCCATCGGATACGGAATAGCGACAGCATATGCCAAGGAAGGTGCCAATCTGGTGCTTACAGGACGTAATGTCCAGAAACTTGAGGATGCAAAGGCAGAGCTTGAGAGCAAATATGGGATCAAGGTTCTTTCGGTCCAGGCTGATGTAAACGCAGGTGCGGACAACGAGAGCGTTGTCAAGAACGTTGTGGAGCAGGCAGTTAAGGAATTTGGAAGAATAGATGTGCTCATCAACAATGCACAGGCATCTGCATCAGGTGTTACCATCGTAGATCACACAACAGCACAGTTTGACCTTGCCATATATTCAGGTCTTTACGCTGCATTTTACTATATGCAGGCATGCTATCCATATCTGAAGGAGACAAAGGGTTCAGTCATCAACTTTGCATCAGGTGCAGGCCTATTTGGAAATTACGGACAGTGCGCATATGCGGCAGCGAAGGAAGGCATCAGGGGCCTTACAAGAGTTGCAGCTACAGAGTGGGCAGCTGATGGAATAAATGTCAATATAGTATGTCCTCTCGCATGGACATCACAGCTTGAGAACTTTGAGAAGGCATATCCGGATGCGTTCAAGGCAAATGTAAAGATGCCGCCAATGGGACACTTCGGAGACGTAGAGAAGGAGATTGGACGTGCGTGCGTGGCACTCGCATCACCGGATTTCAAGTACATGAGTGGTGAGACCATCACACTTGAGGGCGCGATGGGACAGAGACCATAGAGCAGTCAATATATCAAATATGGCTTATGCTATGATAATAGAATATGATGTAGATGCGGATCCCGATTCGCAGCTTGCATAAAAAATGAGCGTAACACAATAATACCCAGATGGGAAATGTGTTATGCTCATTTTGTTTAGCCGACTCAGTCATCAACTATCTTGAAAGGAAGTAAGTACAATATGAGTAAGGCGGCACCTAGACCAAACAGGAAAACAGAAGGGAATGTAGGTGTTCTCTTCATGGCAATGTCAGTCACGGCATTTTCTGGATTGTCTTTTTTGTAGTATACCTTGACGGATTCTCCCATGTTAAAGTAATTAGTACCAGTGTATACGGTCTGGGTATATGTCTGGTCATCAATGGTGTATTCGACGATTGTATCATAGGTTACCGTATGGTTGCTGGCTTTTCTGTAACGACCGGAATAATAATCATACTGTTCAGAATACTTTACATATCCGCTGGTCTGTTCACAGCCAATACTTTGAGTCCATGCAATGATATCCGGTACGATATACTTTAAACAGCCCAGTCCACCCAGTATCAAAAAAACGATCGCCAGGTACAGTGCCTTTTTGTTTTCCGGGTTTCTCCGGTAGTCTTTCACGATTCTCGTCATTAGAATAATCCCCCTTAAAAATAAAAACTTGTCATCCTCCCCAATTTGATGACCAATCACATTATAATATAAAAAAAGTATTAATAAAATGTAATATTACAATATAATATGCTGAGAATTATCTCAAATAACTTACTTTAAAATAATTTTAAATGTATACACATCTCAAACCAGATGGCCGCCCGTTTGTCGTTAAGGAGACACAAGGTTTCTTAAAAAAATATGAAATATCTGCCATCCTCCTTGAATAACCTTACTTGGAGTACTTATAATAGAACTTTATTAAAGAAATCATGAGATGTCATGGGCAGCCGATGCAAAATGCTGCGTGGTGCATAACATTTTCCGATCATATACACAGGAAGAGGTGTTTTATTTGGATACAAATTCAGAAAGCAATTTGGATACGCGGGGAGTCCCGATCATGGGTCTTACATCGGAGGAAGTAAGGGAACGGATCGACAATGGACAGACCAATCACACGGATATAAGTACGCAGAAGACGGTGGGGCAGATCGTCAAGTCCAATCTGCTCACATACTTCAATCTTATATTCCTCATACTTACGGTGCTGCTATGTATAGTTGGATCATTCAGAAATCTGACTTTCCTGCCGGTCATCATAGGCAACACGGTTATAGGAATATTTCAGGAGCTGCGTGCCAAAAAGACTCTTGACAAGATGAGCATGTTAAATGCGCCGCATTCGATAGTTGTGAGAGATGGAGAACAGCAGCAGATACAATCAGAGGAACTGGTTAAGGACGATATCATCATTCTGTCTGCAGGCAATCAGATATGTGCTGATGCTACGGTGCTCAGCGGCAGTATATCGGTAAATGAAGCCCTGCTCACCGGTGAGTCAGACGAGATCAAGAAGAAATCAGGTGATGGACTCATGTCCGGAAGCTTTGTGGTGTCCGGACAGTGCTATGCCAAGCTTGACAAGGTGGGCAATGAGTCATACATATCAAAGCTCACAGCCCAGGCGAAAGCCATGGGTGACGGCGAACAGTCAGAGATGATCAGGTACATCAACAAACTTGTAAAATGGGTTGGAATCATCATCATACCAGTGGGAATCATATTGTTCTGCCAGGCGTATATCATGAATGGAGAGACATTCAAGAAGAGTGTTGTATCGATGGTTGCGGCGGTTCTTGGAATGATCCCTGAAGGACTTTATCTGCTCACAACTGTTGCGCTTGCGCTCAGCACAATAAGACTTGCGAAGAAACAAGTGTTGCTGCATGACATGAAGAGTATAGAGACACTCGCGAGAGTTGATGTACTCTGTGTGGATAAGACCGGAACCATCACTGAGCCGGGTATGCAGGTTACAGAGCTGGTGATAAGCGGCAGATGCGGCGATGACGAGATGGACAAGAGAGCATTTGCACATCTGCTGGCGGATTACTCGGCGGTCATTGAGGACAACAATGCCACCATGGAGGCGATCAGAGCTTATGTGGATAAGAATGAGATAGAGAAGGGCAGCAGGACACTGCTCAAGACACAGCCTTTCACATCGGCGAACAAATACAGTAAGGTGTCATTTGTCGAGGGAGACTATATGCTGGGTGCTCCGGAGTTTATAATGAAGGATAGGTACGATGAGATATCCGAAGAGATAGAGGAGTACCAGAGCAAGGGATACAGAGTCCTTCTTATGGCGGAGTCAGGAGTTTCATACATAGAGAACAACGACGACAAAGATGCGGATGATAGTAAGAATATTAATGGAAAGAATTCCGATGAGGATTCCATTGGCTCGGTAAGACCATCCGGAGGCATATCTCCTATTGGTTATATAGTGCTTTCAAACCCGATAAGGGAAAATGCCAAGAGTACGTTTACATATTTCAAAGAGCAGGGCGTTGCCATAAAAGTCATATCCGGAGATAACCCTGCCACAGTATCAGAGGTGGCAAAGCGTGCAGGCATAGATGGAGCGGAGAACTATGTGGATGCTTCCACTTTGGTGTCTGAGAAGGATATAGCTGAGGCTGTGGATAAATATACAGTATTTGGAAGAGTTACGCCTAAACAGAAACAGCTCATAGTCAGGGCGCTTCAGAAACAGAAACACACGGTTGCCATGACTGGTGATGGTGTAAATGATATACTCGCAATGAAGGATGCGGATTGCAGTATAGCTATGGCATCCGGAAGTGAAGCGGCTGCGCAGGCGGCACAGACGGTGCTTCTGGATTCGGATTTCGGACGTATGCCATATGTGGTGTTTGAGGGAAGACAGGTTGTCAACAATATTCAGAGATCAGCAAGTCTCTTCCTTGTCAAGAATATATTCTCACTGCTGATGGCCATATTCTCAGCGATATTTGCGATCACATATCCGCTGGAGCCATCACAGATATCACTCATAAGCATGTTCACCATAGGATTGCCGGGATTCCTGCTGGCACTTGAGCCGAACAGGAATCGTATAGAGGGAAACTTTATGGCAAATGTCATGCTAAAAGCATTGCCTGCGGGACTCACGGATGTGTTGTCGGTCGGAGCACTTGTAATCTGCGGACAGGTATTCAATCTCCCGAGTGAGGACATAGCCACAGCCGGCACAATGCTTCTTGCGGTTGTCGGATTCATGATAATAATCAAGATCAGCCATCCGTTCAACAAGATGAAGTATGGGGTACTTATTATCAACATAGTCGGACTGCTGTTCTGTGGACTTTTCCTCGGTAAGCTGTTTGCCATAGAGTCGATATCCAACATATGCTTCCTGCTCATGGTGGTATTTGCATTTGCTGCGGAATCCATGTTCAGATATCTGACATTGTTTGTCGAAAAGCTCAGTAGTTTCTTTGGTGACGAGAAGAACAGGAAAAAAATAAAAAGAAAAATCCGTAAATATAATATTTTTAAATAAAAAATGGGGACAGGTACCTCCGTCCCCGGGAAAAGATTGTGAGGTGTAAGATGGCGAATACAACGAAGAAGGCGCTTGAAGTTTCGCTTAAGAAACTGCTCAAGGAGAAGCAATTTGACAAGATAACGATAGCGGATCTCACCGGAGACTGCGGGATAAGCAGGATGACATTTTATTATCATTTTCAGGATATATATGAGCTTGCCGAGTGGGTGTGTATAGAGGATGGCAAGCAGGCGCTGAAGGATAAGAAGACCTACGATACCTGGCAGGAGGGTATGATACAGGTATTTGAGGCTGTGCTTGAGAACAAGCCATTTATCGCAAATATATACAGGTCGGTGGATAAGGCTAAGATAGAAAACTATCTGTATAAGCTGTCGTACCAGCTCATAGCGGATGTAGTGGATGAGAAATGCGCAGGGGATAACCTTTCGGAGGCTGATAAACAGTTCATAGCAGACTTTTACAAGTATGGATTTGTTGGAATTATGCTTGACTGGGTAGACAAGGGGATGAAAGACGATTATCATAAAATAGTGGAGCAGCTTAGCACCACACTTCGTGGAAATATAGCAAATTCTATTCATAATTTTGAGAGAGAGATGTAAAAGTCGAGGGCAGACCAATATAAAGGAATCTATTATTATGGGAATACGCGGGGAGAGCGCTTATGAGTCAGATATCATATAAGAAAAGGAAATTGCCGGGGATAATACTGATAACGGGGGGAATCGTGCTGGTTGCGATGGTCATCCAGGCGGTCATACTGAGCTTTATCAATAACAGGAGTTTTGACAGGACATCGCAGGTGCTGTTGGATCAGGTCAGCAATGTAATTGAGAAGAATAAGGCAAGTGAGGATGATCTGATAGACTCCCTCAAGGAAGACTATATGGTCAGGGCTAAGGCAGTGGCGTATATAGTTGATGCAAAGCCTGAGGTGGCAAATGATGTGGATGAGCTCCGCAAGATCGCTGCACTCATATCTGTTGATGAGGTGCATTTGTTTAATACGGATGGTGTGATATATGCCGGTACCAATCCCGAATACTTTGGATATAGTTTTGATTCCGGGGAACAGATGGCGTATTTTAAGCCAATGCTGGATGACAAGAATCTCACCATGTGTCAGGATGTCACTCCGAACACATCAAAGGGTAAGAATATGATGTATGCCATAACGTGGAACGACGATGGCACCAAGATGATACAGGTTGGAATCGAGCCGAGAAGACTTCTGGATGAGGTAAAACAGAATGAGATATCCACGGTGGTTGCCAATATGCCTATGTATGATGGAATGAGTGTTATAGTGGCAGATGGCGAATCGGGAGAAATATATGGATATTCATATGAACCGGGAGTAGGGCTTACTCTTGATGAGATCGGCATTTCGATGGCTGATGATGTGCTGCCGGACGGTGAGGACAGTTTTATAGGCATAAGAAAGATCAATGGCTTTAGAAACAGATGTGTATTCCGCAGATCCGGAGAGTATGTGATCGGTGTTATATATAGAATGGATGTGAACAGTCGTAGCAATACGGCAATCATGGTTATCATGGCACTGTATCTGTGCTTTGCCGCCGGTCTGGTGGTAAGCATGGTGATGAAGGTGATCCGTGCGAACCGGGAGAGAAATGAACAGCTGGCAATATTGACATCAATGTCGGGGATGTATTACAGCATGCATATGCTTGATCTTCAACATGATACATTTGCACTCTATAGCGCAGGAGACCTGATATTGAGGGCTGGTGAGCGGGCAGTAGGGGCGAAGGAGCTTATGAGGGAGATCGTCCATAAGGTGGTTGTGGATGAACATCAGGCAAGTGCTCAGAAATTCATGGATCTGGATAGTCTGGGGGACAGACTGATCAAGAAAAAGATCGTATCAGGTGAGTTCATGGTGACGGAGCTTGGATGGTTCAGAATGTCATTTATATCGATAGATGTTGATGAGGACGGACGTCCTTTAAAAGTTATATTTACCACCAGAAGCATAGACGAGGATAAGAAACGGGAGCAGAAGCTGATAAGACGATCTTTTACAGATGAGCTCACAAAATGTTATAACAGGAGCGCATATATAGATGATGTCAGGGAGCTTCCGGGAGATTCTGCATATGTGTATGTGTCCATGGATGTAAATGGGCTTAAATCAGTGAATGATACCCTGGGACATGCGGCTGGAGATGAACTGCTTCAGGGTGCTGCCGAGTGTATGGAGCAGTGTTTTGGAAACTATGGTAAGGTGTACAGGATGGGCGGTGATGAATTTGCGGCCATCATATTTGTAAATACCAGAAGGCTGAAGAGAGTACGGCAGGAGTTTGACGATGTTGTAGGTGGATGGTCTGGACAGCAGGTGAAGTCCATATCAATATCATGTGGCTATGTGTCAAGTGATGAGAAGGACTGGGAGTCATTTGATGAGATAGTGAAGGCTGCAGACGAGAGAATGTATGAGAATAAGGCGGCATATTACAGGCAGAATGGCGTCGACAGAAGGTATCGCTAGAGCAAAGAGCGGTAAGTATCTGTGCTTTTGGCAGCGGGTTGGGTTTAGCTGAAAAAAACTTGATGGCATATATTGCTATATGCTATAATATAAACGAACGTTCGGTTAATAAATATTTTGTATCAAAATCATTCAAAAAGGGGGATGGTCTATGAGAAAGGAAAGAATAAAGAGGCGGATCGTCAGCATGTTTCTGGTTGTATGTATGGCGGTTGGAACGATCTCTGTGGCGCCAAAGGAGGCCAAGGCTGTAGATGTGCTGTCGATGTTTGATGTCGCCGGAACAATGGTCAGAGCAGGCAAGAGTGCCATGGAGCAGGCAAAGAAGGAAAATTGGTCATTTAAGGATGCGATAGGCGGTACATTCAAGTGTATAGGAAAGGAACTGATGGGCATAAATGAAAATGAGTCGCCTGGAAGTACGGTCATAATGAATGATGTGGATCTGAGCGGCGTGGAATCACAGCTGTACAATATTCAGCAGAGATTGGATGATCAGAATATGACGCTGACTGCATTAAATGCTACAATGGTTTCTAATATTAGCAAGACTGGGGATGCGCTGAAAGATATTAAAGAGACCTTGGATAACAACACAGAAATATTGAAGTATAACACATATCTTGTGAATTTCTGTGATATGTATGATGCGTTCAGGATAGATATCAAGACATGTGAAACATACTTAGATTCGTTGAAGGCAGAGAGCGATATAGAGGTGGTCAAAAACACATATGATAAATTGTTTAATCTGGGGGCAGCAGATGAGACAAATGGATTGATCTATCGTATTCAGAGAATGGGAGGATATCTCCGCGGAGATTTGAGCGGTGTGAGCTGCCCGGGTTCTGTCACAGATATTTTGTGCAGATACTATAAAGCTGCGGGATATTCTGATGCAGAGACGGCAGCTGCGGTTAAAGATTTTGTGGCGCAGGCTTACTACACATATAGTCTGGCAAATTACTATTATATGTCCATAACTCTGTTTCAGAGTACATATATGTCACAAAATAATCTTACTCGCTATGACACAGATTTCGGCTCAAAGCTCGGTATGAACCAGATTGAGGCGATATTTGCATCGATGACTGAAGAGAGCATGCAGACTACAACCCATGTTTTTTATGATCTCAACAAGCATTTCTCATCTATAGAGGGACTTGAAGTCAGCTATAAAGGACCTGCAGGGTATCTGATGCGAAATATGAAAGACAGCACAATGAATGTGGAGCCGGGAGCGGTCATAACTCTTCCAGATTCTAATAGTCTGCTGGCAGCATACTTTGGAAGCGGTTATGTCAAAATGTTTGGCGGAGTATGCGAATACAGTTATGAGTCTTCAGACAGCGGAGTTACGATAAATGGCGACAGAATTGTTTTTGGCACAGACTTTGAGGAAGGTACAGATGCCAAAGTGGATATTTATTGTACCATTGGCGATCAGAAGATACTTCTTCATACATATACGTTTACGAGCAAGGCAGGAAAGTTAGCCGGTGGTTATGGAACATCAGAATATCCATATGTGATCAAGACTGAGGAGCAGTTCAATTTATTTGCAGGCGGTTATTACAATGACGCATATATATCACTTGCAGCTGATCTGGATTACAAAGATTACTATTTCACGAGTGTGACCGGAAAATTCAGTGGTACATTTTATGGAAATGGACATAGCATATCAAATGTTGATTTTCGTTTAAATAACACAAGTAAGTACGGCATTTTCAACTGTATATCGGGTGGAACGGTGCAGGATCTGACGGTGGACAAAACTACCATGTACTTGGAAGATGCAGATGGATACTATTATGTTGGTGTTATTGCCGGAATGGTTGAGAATAAGGGAAAGATAGCGAGATGTGAGGTTATTGACAGTTATGCGTATGGAATTATGTCAGGCGGAAGAGTATATCTTGGAGGAATCACAGGCTGGCTAAGCAACAGTGAGCTGAATGGCTGTACTCTGCGCAATGTGTGGACAATTGTCAGAGAGAGCACGAATAAGAAGCAGGACGTAAAAGGTTGCGTAGGGAATATAGCAGGTTATGTTACAGGAAGTAATATTCTATACTGTGGAAGAGAGGATGGAAACGTTCAATCTGAAAGTACGGATAGTGAAAGCTATACAGGTGGTATGGTTGGTCAAGGCCATAATAGTTTAATGGAGAACTGCTGGAGTTTTATGGCGACAAATGCATGGACTGATCAATTTAAACATTCAGCGGATAATCATGGTTCATTTGCAGGTCTATGTAATGAATTGAAGATTAGAAAATGTTATATATATAATGGAGTCGGTGCAAAGAAGTCAAATGTTGATTATATGATTCTGGGTACAACAGTCCAGGGGCGAGAGTGTGATGTATCATATGTGGACGATTTTACACTCAGCAAACTTGGTTATGAATATGTTGGAATGCTGACAAATGCTGATATCACAGGCCATCCAATCAGACTTAATCCAGTTAAGGTGGATATAAAAACTGACAATGCAAAGACAACATTTTACTATGGTCAGGATCTCACATTGAACGGAGTAAGCGTAAGGCTTATAAGAAGCAGTGGATTTAACTCGAGGCTGATTCCTTATGATGTGACCACAGATTACAGTTCGACTCAGCCGGGCAGGTATGTGGTTACAATATCTTCTGGAAATGTAAAGGCTGATTATGATGTCTTGGTGGCAAATAAACCACACACATATGTGGCGACAAAGAAAGCTGCGACATGTACAGAGGATGGTTATGTGGGATACAAATGTCAGGATGAGGGATGTGATTCACACATTGCAGATGATGTACTCAAGGCAACCGGACATTCGACGACCAAGGAGAAAGCTAAAGAAAAGACCTGCAAGACACCGGGAAATATAGAGTACTGGTTCTGTGATAATTGCGGAAAATGTTTCCTGGATGAGAGTGGTGAACAGGAAATAAGTATTGATGATACCATTATTCCGGCAGCGCACACTATAAAGGCTGTGAAAGCAGTATCTGCTACCTGCGCCAAGGCGGGAAATAAGGCGTACTGGTACTGTGGGGTATGCCACAAATATTTCGCAGATGCAAAGTGTACATCCGAAACTACACTTGATAAGCTCAAGATTCCTGCAACAGGTAAACATACCGCAAAGACGACGACCGTTAAGGCGACCGCGAAGACCAATGGAAAGGTTACAGTTAAGTGCTCTGCCTGTGGCAAGCTGATTTCGTCAAAGTCTATACCAAGATTAGCAAGCATCACCCTGGCAGCGACAGAGCTCACCTACAATGGCAAAGTCAGAACTCCGGGAGTGACGGTCAAGGACAGCAAAGGAAATAAACTTGGAAGTGCTTCTTACACAGTTACATATGCTTCTGGCCGAAAGGCAGTTGGCAGTTACACTGTGAAGATCAGCTTCAAGGGCAATTATAGCGGCACTTTCACAAAGTCATTTATAATTAAGCCGAAGGGTGTTGGCGTATCCAGCATAAGTGCAGACAAGAAAAAGCTGGTAGTCAAGTGGGCAAAGCAGCCGACACAGACAACTGGTTATCAGTTACAGTACAGCACATCTTCAACATTTGCTGGAGCGAAGACAGTTACGATCAGGAAGAATGCGACAACCAGTTATGCTTTATCAAATCTTCAGGCAAAGAAAAAGTATTATGTGCGGATTCGTACTTATAAGCAGATAACTAAGAATAATAAGACAAAGAACTATTTTTCAGGATGGAGCGGAATAAAGTCAGCCACAACCAAATAAGCTGACAAGTCAAGATGTGTCGTGCTAATATGAAAAAATTTGCCTGATTAAATGCTGGCAGGATGTTACTTGAAGGAGGCAGTGAAGTGAGAGTACGCAATGAGGAACAGTTTCAGGCCAAAAAGATAGAACTGATGGAGAAATGCTATGAGTGCTATGCCGAGAACGGACTGAATTCTGTGGGAATAAGAGGACTTGCAAAAGCATGCAATACAAACCCATCTGTGTTATATACATACTTTGACGATTTGGATGATCTGATAGTACAGTCCACTGCACATTGCATGTCAAAGGTTGAGGATGATTTCATGAAGGAATCGCCAAAGGATGCAGAGGATGTAATGCGGTTTATTGAGGAAATACCATATTGGACAGCAAGGAAGCATGGCAAAAAATATAGACTGATGTATCAGGTGTATACTCATCCAAAGTATATTGAGCATGGAAAGAGGTTCTTTGAAGGAGTCAATGAGAGATATACAGAGTATGCAAAACAGCTTGAGCCTAAGATAGGCATTCCTTACAATATTCTTACTCCATTGATTTTCATATTCGTAAGAGCAAGCGTGCATTATGCTTTATTTGAGGATGAATATTATCTGAAGTCACAGATGGAAGTGCTGAGGCAGAGCGTGATACTGTTCATGGAGAAATATTCAAAATAAATTTATACAAAACGGGTGGAATGATAAAAATTTTATCATTCCACTTTTTTTGTAAATATGAAATAAAAATTGGGTAAGCTATTATAGGGACATGAGATGGAAATAGACGGCAGACTGAAAGGAGAATTGCTTATGTCAAAGAAGAAATTAGGAATCGGAATCGCAGCGGTGGCAGCAGCCGGCGCAGGAGCAGCAGCTCTCACAGTAAAGAATCACAATAAGGCAAAAGTTCAGAAGGAGAAGGCTGCGGCAGAACATGCAGAGTACCGCAATACGGAGCGCGGAAAGCATGAGAAGAACAGCAAGGGAATCTATTATACAAATGGTAACTACGAGGCATTTGCCAGACCGAGAAAGCCGGAGGGCGTGGATGACAAGAACGCATATATAGTTGGAAGTGGACTTGCATCACTGGCAGCAGCTTGTTTCCTTGTGCGTGACGGACAGATGCCGGGTTCACATATCCATATTCTTGAGGCTATGGATATAGCGGGCGGCGCGTGCGATGGAATATTTGATCCTGCCAGAGGCTACGTCATGAGAGGTGGACGTGAGATGGAGAACCATTTCGAGTGCCTGTGGGATCTGTTCAGAAGTATACCTTCAATAGAGACACCGGGGGTATCGGTTCTTGACGAGTATTACTGGCTGAACAAAGAGGATCCAAATTACTCACTGTGCAGAGCAACAGTGAACAGAGGCAAGGATGCCCACACAGATGGCAAATTTAATCTGAGCCAGAAGGGCTGTATGGAGATCATGAAGCTCTTCATGACAAAGGACGAGGATCTGTATGACAAGACGATAGAGGATGTATTCGATGAAGAGGTATTTGATTCAACATTCTGGCTGTACTGGAGGACGATGTTTGCATTTGAGAACTGGCACAGTGCACTGGAGATGAAACTCTACTTCCAGAGATTCATACATCACATCTCAGGACTTCCAGATTTCTCAGCACTCAAGTTCACAAAGTACAACCAGTATGAGTCGCTGATCCTTCCGATGGTGAAGTATCTTGAAGCTGCGGGCGTGACATTCCAGTACAATACGGAGGTCACAAATGTCATATTTGACATGAGAGACGGCAAGAAGATAGCAAAGACCATCGAGTGCAGGGTAAATGGAACTGAGAAGGGTATTCCACTCACTGAGAACGATCTTGTATTTGTAACAAATGGAAGCTGTACGGAGGGAACTATCTACGGCGATCAGAATCATGCGCCAAATGGTGACGCAGAAGTCAGAACAAGCGGCTGCTGGAGTCTGTGGAAGAACATAGCTGCACAGGATCCTTCATTTGGACATCCAGAGAAGTTCTGCTCTGATATATCAAAGACAAACTGGGAGTCAGCCACAGTAACAACGCTGGACGACAAGATCATCCCTTACATCGTGGATATCTGCAAGCGTGATCCGAGAACAGGAAAGGTTGTCACGGGCGGTATAGTGAGCTGCCAGGATTCAAGCTGGCTGATGAGCTGGACCATCAACAGACAGGGACAGTTCAAGACTCAGGACAAGGATAAGGTGTGTGTATGGGTATATGGCCTGTTCACAGATGTTCCGGGCGATTATATCAAGAAGCCTATGAAGGACTGCACAGGTAAGGAGATCACGGAGGAGTGGCTCTACCATCTGGGAGTGCCTGAGGATGAGATCGAGGAGCTGGCCACAAACAGCGCAGTCTGCGTGCCAACTATGATGCCATATATCACCGCGTTCTTCATGCCTAGAGCAAAGGGCGACAGACCGGATGTAATTCCAGACGGATGCACGAACTTTGCATTCCTCGGACAGTTCGCCGACACTCCTCGTGACACGGTGTTCACCACAGAGTATTCAGTGAGAACTGCCATGGAGGCTGTGTATGGACTCCTCGGCGTGGACAGAGGTGTTCCTGAGGTGTGGGGAAGTGTGTACGATATCCGTGAGCTGCTGGACAGCAGCGTGAAGCTCATGGATGGCAAATCTCCGCTTGAGATAAATCTTGGACCTCTGAACAAGCTCAAGAGACCTATACTTAAGAAGATCCAGGGCACGGTGATCGAAAAGGTACTGAGAGACCACGACATCATCAAAGAGGGTATGCTGTAGGTTGATGTGACATCGTCTATGATGTTGAAATAAATTGTGATGTACGCAATCAGCGTATGCGTAGTGTTTTAAAATGTGAATAGCAATATAGAGTAATAAGATAAGAAAGTCCCATGTGTCTGCACGGTGCAGATGCATGGGACTTTTTGCGTGGCAACGGATGGGATCAGGCCCCTTCCGGCATTCGGGGTCTTGAGAATTACTTATCATTCCTGCGTGAGTATACAAAGTTGGCAACAAGCCAGATGAGACAGGCGGTATTGCCAGATGCCTGGCTGAAAACATAGTCTATTGTGGATATATCAGCACCCATGGCCTGTCTGATGTCAGGGATGAGCACAAATATAAGCTGCCATGTGATGATATGGAATACGATCATGCCCCTCTTCATGACAGTTCTGCCTGCTAGCAGGGATATAAGGCTTGTGAGCATGAGCAGGGCTGTCGGTATGTACACTATGCTGACAGCCGGGAAGAGCAGATTGTAGTAATCATCGACGTATGCGATGGCCTGTTCCCTTCCAATGTGTTCTGACAGATATGTTACCCAGTAGGCGAGTGATCCTACGAGAAAATGCAGTGTTGCGGCGGATGCAACATACATGAGTCCTGCGTATTTGACGAGCGCTCTGGTCTTGCGGTACTTGGGAAGTATCTGCTCTGCGATGGCTTCTATGCCAAATGCATAGAAGAACATACCGATAAGGCCGGTCACTAGAAGCAGTGCCACCCTCCACAGCTGAAAATCTCCGTTCATGTATGCTTCCCTCACATAGAGCCCTTTGTCTGCGGGCGATGCGGGTACGATGCTGAGACACAGATCTCCGACGATGAGAAGTGCTGCGCCGAGCGCGCCCAGCAGGCAGTTCCTTTGGTATTTAATCTTTTCTGTCTGTTCCATGTAATCCCCCTTGTAAATAATCTATATGGTTAGCATAAACTAACTAGAGCATATCATATACGAGGAGATAATTGAAGAAATATTTGCCAAAAACAAGTCGCGCCAATGGGGAAAGAAAATTGACTTTTTTCGTGTATAAAAATATACTTTCCATATATATACAATAAAAGATGCTTAAGAATGGAGGTACATTATGAGGGGAAGATGGAAAAAGGAGATTTTGTTATTTGTGATAGGTGCAGTGTGGGGATTCATATATTGGGGCAATACGGTTTGGAATCCAGATGTGCAGTATCTCCTGCATGACATAAAACATATAAAATTACCGCTTAACTGGCACTGAATATTTGACTCCGGGGTACACCTTGGTATAGCTGCGCTTGTGCTGGCGGTCATCACGATGCTGCTTCTCTGGATACTGAGATTTTTCTCGGATTCGAGGAATACACATGGACTGATCGTGGCAGGACAGTGGTTCACTGACCTGATCCTGTGCTCATTCCTGACGGGTGTGATCTTGTTCTATTTCAATAAGTGGTTCCTGTACAAGATCATCGGTTCGAGAGGAGATGTTGTATTCTCCATAGCATATCTGTTTGTGTACATACTGGTCTACATGATCCTGTGTTCGTGGTTTGATATATCGATCGAGAGGGTGCAGAGAAAGTCGAAGAAGAATTGCTGCTTGCTTATCTGTCAGGTCCAGAATCGTGAGACATTCATAGATGTCAAGGAACTTGTAAGAAAATGCAGATACACAGAGTGTTATAATCTGATGAGGAACAACCATGAAAGACTTTCTCCAAAACAGTTCTGGGTTATAAGAGAGAAGAACTGGTCAGGGAAAAAGATGACTGCCGAGTGGCGGTACTATGCAAATGGCGACTATATAGAGCTTGATGATGGAGAACTTGCAACCAGGCTGCTGCTTGCGGAGAATGCAAAGAATATAGACTGGCAGTTATAAGCGCTGATGCCGGACTATGGATAAAAGATTGAGAGAAGTAAACATGAATAAGATAGAGATAAACGACAAATGGATGCAGAAAACCAGTGTTGTGTGGCTCGGTGCCATGCTGTGCTGCCTGCTGTGGGGAAGTGCATTTCCGTGTATAAAGATAGGTTATGGACTGTGGAATATAGAGAGTGCGGATACGTCGGCACAGATACTGTTCGCAGGTATGCGATTCGTGCTGGCGGGTGTACTTGCAGTGCTGTTTGGAAGTCTGCTGGAAGGAAAGTTAATAAAGCCGGAGAAGGGCTGCACCGGCAAAATCGCATGGCTGGCTATGCTGCAGACTGTCATACAATACCTGTTCTTTTATATAGGACTTGCACACACAAGCGGAGTCAAGGCCTCGATCATAGAGGCAGTAAATGTATTCGTTGCCATCATAGTGTCGGGATTCATATTCCATCAGGAAAATGTCACTGCGAAGAAGATGCTTGGATGTCTGGTTGGATTTGCGGGAGTTGTTCTCATAAATATGAATGGAATGAATTTCCATATGAGCTTGTCAGGCGAGGGTGCGATATTCCTTTCGACAGTGGCTTATGCATTTTCATCTGTGTTCCTGAAGCGATATTCGGCAAAACACAATCCGGTCATGCTCAGTGGCTATCAGTTTATAGTTGGCGGAATTATCCTGTCGTCTGCCGGTTTTGCCATGGGAGGCAGACTCAGCACCGTATCCACCGAAGGAGTTTTGATGCTCATATATCTGGCTCTTGTATCGGCGGTGGCATATTCTCTGTGGGGAATGCTGCTCAAGTACAATCCCATATCCAGAGTTGCAGTATTTGGATTTATGAATCCGGTGTTCGGCGTGATATTGTCGGCGTGGCTGCTCCGCGAGGGCGCGCAGGCACTTGGCCCGGTAAGCCTGGTGTCGCTGGTTTTGGTGTGCGCAGGAATATACATAGTGAACAGCAGAGAACGGAGTGAGAAAGATTAATTGTATTTGCGTCTGGAGGCGTGCGGGAGATAGATTGTGTTTGTGACAGGCAGTGCGCGAAAAATTCAATGTATCCGCGACATGAAACGTGCAAAAGAGGATAAGGAGACAGTAGTAGTTATGAAGATGACAACACTTTGCTACATAGAGAAAGATGGAAAATACCTGATGCTCCACAGAACCAAGAAGGAGAAGGACATCAACAAGGGAAAATGGATCGGCGTGGGTGGACATGCCGAGGAGGGTGAGAGTCCAGAGGACTGCCTGCTCAGGGAGATAAAGGAGGAGACAGGACTCACGCTCACATCATACAGATTCAGGGGGCTGGTTACATTTGTCAGCAATGAGTGCGAGAATGAACTTATGTGCCTGTTCACTGCAGATGGATTTGAGGGAAATGTTCAGATATGCGATGAGGGAGATCTTCAGTGGATAGATAAGGAGATCGTGCCAACACTTCCGACGTGGAGCGGGGATGCGATATTTCTGAAGCTGTTGCTTGAAGGGGAGGAGAGATTTTTCTCACTCAAGCTCGTATATGAGGGAAGCGAGCTGGTTGAACACAGGCTGGAATTCTATTGATAATACATATGCGATATTGTGAATGGGAATATAATTGCGGAAAACAGAACTGAGATTTCGTCAGGAACAATCATTTTGAAAGGGATTACAGGATGTCAAAGGGGACTAAGAAAGGGAAAAACAACGGAATAGCGGTATTGGTGATATTTATGGTCATTGGATTCGCCATGGCGATAGGCGGTATAGTGATGACAGTGGATAGAAAACATAAGGACAGTTATTATGGCACTGCCACAGGAAAGATAACTGATATATCGCATCATACGGACAGTGATGGCGATGATATGTATGCGGCTGTATATACATATTATGTGGACGATATAGAATATACATTTACAGATGATACATCGTCCAGCGCTCGTCCTTCTATAGGAAAGAGAGTGGATATCAGATACAATCCGGAGCACCCGGAGATCGCATATGTAGGGGGACGGGTATGGAAGGGAGTAATTCTCATTGGCATGGGTATATTGTTCGTTCTGGCAGCGACACTTGGATTTGTAAATGGCGGTGACGGACCACAGACCGCCGGCAGGAAGCTTGCAAGCGGATTGCTTCTGGGATTTATCGTGTCTTGCATGGGATGGGGAATAATTCCCTTTCTTGGAGATGATGTACATGTCATAAGTGTGCCGGGAATTGTGCTTAGCCTATTTGGCATTATGGGAATAGTCGTGATGGTAAAAAGTGTGAAGGATTATATAGCGGTGAAGACCGGCAAAGCACCTGAAGTTCAAGACCGTAGCAGATCTTCGCAGTACCAGTATGAGACAAATGCGCGGATGGCGATGTCCTGGGATGGAAATGGTGCAGTGGACAATCCGGTCACGGATTTTTACAGAGAACATAAAGAGGGCATAGACACGACCATAAGGACTGTACAAAAGGGAAGGAATATTGTGGGGAATATCGTCATGATCGCGGTAGGGGGTATGTTCACAATTTCCGCCCTGCTCATGATAGGTGGCAACATATTAGTCCTTATGGCAAACAGGGATTCAGGCACGGTATCTTTGCCGGCTTATATAATGCCAATCGTGATGGAAGGGATATTTCTGGCAGTTGGAATATTTGTGATAGTAAAAGGAATAAAAGGTTTGCTTGGAAAGTGATTCGGACGAACACAGGGGACATGTGGATGTTGCTCAGAAGAATAGGCTGTAGGTTTTAGAATGGAGGAACAAAATGGAATACAAAAGATTTGACAACACTATAATTGCAAGGATTGACAAGGGTGAGGAGATATTGGAGCAACTGAAGGTAATTGCTATTAATGAGAATATAAAGCTTGCTAGTATCAATGCTCTTGGAGCTATCGATGATTTTACGGTCGGAGTATATAAGATAGATGAAAAGAAATATTACTCCAACAGCTTTAAAGGATATTATGAAATCACATCGCTTACAGGAACAATCAGTACAATGGACGGAGAATATTATGCACATATTCACATGAGCGCCGGAAATGAGAAGGGTGAAGTGTTTGGCGGCCATCTGAACAGAGCTGTTGTCAGCGCAGTCTGTGAGATGGTGATTTCAGTAATTGATGGAAAAGTTGACAGAATTTATGATGAAGGAACAGGACTTAATATATTTAAGTTTGATTGAGTGCGTTGAATATATAAGATAAATCGGAATTGTGCGCCCAGACAAGGGCGAGTAGTCTAGCAGGTGGAATGCCTG
>OLGZ01000528.1_pt1 | contig 29356 bp, 57 predicted proteins | sample 1605981 | NCBI WGS metagenome assembly OLGZ01 (sample SAMN03283291) | human gut metagenome | biome: human-associated habitat; material: feces | host: Homo sapiens | place: Peru | collected 2012 | reverse complement strand
GTTTGGCGGGAGCTGCACCGCCGAGCTGACGGGCGGAACCATCGTCAGCGCCAAGCTTGATGACAGCTCTTGCGGCGATTTTGGCCGCCGCTCTGAGCTTGTCCTCACAGTCAATGGGCAAAAGCTCGTGCTGTGGGAGGACGAAATCTCAGGGCGGCGGGAGGAAGCCGCCGAGGAAAACACTCAAGCTCTCATACAGCTTGAGCAGCTCCTCGGCTGTAGCTCCCGAGACATTGATTGTCTCGTCGACGATATTGTCGACGCAATCGAGCGCACGGCATACAGCCGCTACCTCGACGACCGCAGAAAGGAGAAAGAAGCATGACCGAAGAACATATTGTCGGAACATCTGGGCTGAAAATCGTATATGGCAGTCGGGAATATACGTTGGCCGAGGATATACAATATACGCTCGGAGACAACGATAATCAACCTATCGAACCACGAGCGCAGCTCGTAGCCCCCGAGGGCATAACGCAAACAATGTATTGGTATTTACCGGGCACCGAAGCATTAGACCGCTGGATCGCGAAAGAGAATTATAACGATAACATCAGCGGCATTGTGACATGCGATTAAAAAAGAGGTTGAGCAAAAATGAAGTGGATGATCCCCGCGAATCACTCGTACACCTACGCGACGGACATGCTCCAGCAACCGCATCTGCTGATTGCGGGCACGACCGGCAGCGGTAAGAGTGTGTTGCTTAACAGCCTGATTTACACGGCGCTCAAGTGGTCGCCCAATCGTGCGCAGTTTGTCCTTATCGACCCCAAGCGCGTGGAGCTGGCGAAGTATGCCAAACTGCCGCACGTGATCAGGTACGCTAAGGAGATCGAGGACTGCATTAAGGCGTTTGCGGAGGTCGCGGAGATTATGGACGCACGCTATGAGCGCATGAGCCGGAGCGGACTTGACGAGACGGCAGAGCCGCATATCTACGTGTTTGTGGACGAGTACGCGCCCTTAATCATCAGCGCAAAAAAGCGCGTCGAGCCGTTGTTGATGCGAATTGCTATGCTGGGCAGAGCGGCGCACATCCACCTCGTACTGTGCACCCAGCGCCCGACGCGCGACATTATCACCGGCGCGGTCAAGGTCAACATTGACGCACGCGTGGCGCTCCGTTGCCCGACGGCGCAGGACAGCCGCAACATCATCGGTATCGGAGATGCCGCAACGCTCCCGATGTATGGTGAGGCGTACTACTTCACGCCCCAGCGCATTGAGCCGGAGTTGATGGAGATCAAGCGCATCGATCCTGCGGAGATCGAGCGCGTAGTGAATGAATGGACAGCGCAACAATATACATTCTGGCAGCGGCTCAAAAGCCTGTTCCGCTCCGCTTGAGCGGTACACGTTTTGGTACGCGTTTGCATGTAAAAACCGCTTTGCATTGCTGCAAAGCGGTTTTGCGTTCTAATCTAAAAAAGTCAATATTTGCTTGATAAAAACAAAGGAACGCCCGCTTTCTGCGGACGTTCTTTTGTTAAATCGTTAGACCGCCATCATCCGTATGCAATTTTCAATTTTTTCAGTATTTGCTTGACTTTTTTGGAGGTTAAAAATGGGCTGGTACACGTCAGAGTACACGTTTAAAGGCTTCCTCGACCATAAGGGCTGTGCGCTGGGCCTCACCGTCGATTTCATGTCCATACGTCGGGATTGTGTCAAAATTCGCGGAATGGCCGATCATCATCTTCAGCGCTTCCAGCGGCACGTCGGCCTTGACGATGGAAATGTAAGTGTGTCGGAGTTCGTGCAGGACTGTATTGACACCGTGGTTTTTCTTGACGCGCTTCCATTCGTACTCGACGTTTTTGACATTCAGTTTTCCGCCGAACACGCCGGGGAAAACATACGGTGCAATGATGCCCGCGCGAGCGAGGGCTTTACGCTGGGCTTCCAGCACGTCGAGAGCGGCTTTCGTCAGCGGTACAGTGCGCGCGGCGTTTTCGGTTTTGCCGGAGGTGGTTTCGCCGAGCGCGTTGATAGCTCGTGCAATGTGCATTTTGCTTTCAGCGGCCATTATGTCCGACCACTCCAAGCCCATCATTTCCCCGCGCCTGATGCCCGTCAGCACCATAAATTTAAAAGCGAACGCAAGATAGGTGTCGCGGTAGTCCAGCGCCATCAGCGAGGTCAGCTCGCCTTTGTTGAGCGCCCTCCGCGCCTTTTTTGCCTTGCCCGCGTCGGTGTTCAGGTCTCCGGCGTGCAGCTCCCTGCATTCCCAGCCGCGCCTCCGCGCGTAGTCCGTAAATCCGACGATCAGCAGGCGGATTACATCGAGGTTCGCCTTCGAGCTTCCGTCTTCGGCCACCTCGTCGATGATCTTCTGCCAGTCGTAAATCGCGATCCGGTCAATGTATTTCGCGGGCGGGATTCGCGGCTTGATATGCGCCTCGGCTGACTGATAGCGCTGGTAGCTGGACGCGCCCACGTTCTTGCGCTTGTCCTCCATGTATGCCGCCCACGCCTGCGCAAAGCGCTGCTGCGTGTCAAAGGTCTCCAGCCAATGGTCAGCCTTTTCCTCTACTTCGCGCTTGCCCGCGCGTTTCGGCGTGGACGAAACGAACGTCTTGCGCACGCCGTCGCATTGTACGTTGATCTGCCAGCGCGATCTTGATTCGATCCACCGTGCTTCTGCCCTTCTCTTTGTCGCCATTTTATCTTCCTCCGTTTTAATTTATCTCCTTATCCATCCCATTGACGGGAATAAGAAGTCTATAAAAAACAGCAGAACGAACAGTCCCAGCGCCGCATAGGAGATTACGCTTGCGACGTGCGCACGCTTGCGCTCGTGCATGATTTCTTCTGCGGCGCGTTTGTGCTCTTCGACGATTAGCGCGTCGCGGTGCGTCAGGCGTTCGTCCTTCTCGCTCAGCCGAGCTTCCAGCCCGGCTACAATCGCTTTATATGTGCGGGAGATTTCGCTCCTTGCCCAGCGCATAATCGCGCGGATTTCCGTTTCTGTGTAACCGTCTTCGGTCAGCTTCTTTTCGTCGACCGGGGCGGTAGAGACAGGGACTATATCCATCATCGCGTCTACGGATTCGCCCATCACGCGCATCATTGCGCAAATAGGCTCGAAGCCGGGGTTGGTGATCTGCCCGGAGCGGATGCCGCTTACCGTGCCTATTGGTACGCCGCTCGCGTTGGACATGGATTGATTGGTGTACCCGTGCTTTTCCATTAACGCGCCTATCTGGATGTAAATCCGCTTCATTCTCGCATTTCCCTCCGTTTAAATTGTCCGCAATTCGGCAAATTGTGCATAAATTGTCCGCAATCCGCATTAGATTTAAAACAGATGTTATACGGGATTGCGCATCGTCCACAGATTCCGTACAGTTTTCTCGGCACAAAAAATGTAGGAGGTAGCCCAACATGAAAAACCGGAGAGACTGGCACAAGTTTGAACACGTGTACGTGGAGCTCGAACCCCACACCCTGCGCATCATCGACTTTGTAGAGGGTGTTGTCTGGGTCAACACGTCTCCGCTCCCCGGCGCGAATGTCATACGTCTGCGTCAATAGACGTTCCCGGAGCTTATCCGGGCTTCTGGTTCCGGCGGTCAAGATAGGCTTGCATTTCCGGCGTGTTGGTGTCGCTATTGTCCGTCCTGCGCCGGAGGTACGCACACTCTGCATCAAGGACGCTTCGCACGGCGTACTTGCCGCGGTAGTCGAGCGAGTCGTAGTCAAGAGCAACCTTCATCGCGTCAGGGCTTATAGATGGCTGAGGTGTCTGCTGCGTATTGGCTGGCTCGTCGGCGAAATCGTCTAAAGTGCATTGCAAGACTTTCGCCAGCTCTTGCAATGTGTCCAGTTTCGGGTTCGTGTTCGCGCCGCGCGTAATTTTGTCGAGAGTGCTCAGCGCAATCCCGGTCGAATCCGCAATCATCTGATTTGTCAGCTTCAATTCGCGCTTTCGCTCTGCGATAAACTCTATGCGCATTTCCTTCGTCCCCCCTTCGCTTCATATTATAACGTGTTCTGCTTCGCATGTCAATAAGAAAACTTCATTTTGTGGCAGTATTTTCCTCGGAGCCTATTGACAACTGCCATACAATACGGTATAATAAGACTGCAAACGGCAATTAAGTACAGTTTGGAGGTGGAAAAGTGGAAACGAAATACCGCGCCTTGAACGGCAAAATTACCGAAAGGGGCATTCTGCGTCGAGATATTGCGCAGAGTATCGGAGTTTCGAGCCGAGCGTTTCGCAATAAAATGACCGGCGTTGCGCCATTTACTTGGGACGAAGTGACGCTCATTCGCCGGAAGTATTTCCCTGATTGTAGCCTTGAACAGCTATTTTCGCCCGACGAAGACTAACAAAGGAGGTAAAAGTATGGCGATAGAAACAACGGAAGCGACTATCAAGACCGACCTGGACGAGCTGTCCATCCGCAAGCTGCGGATCATCGTCGAGCTGCTTGCGATGGGCGAACCGCCGATCGCGCAGTCGAAAAAACTGCTCAGGATTGCGGAGACTCTGATCGAGAACAGAGCGCCGACCCTGAGCGGTGCGGAGGGTTAGAAGGTGCTGGACAAGATGCTCAACGCCCTGTATGAGATTCCGGACTGGCTGGCAGCGCGTCAATGGCGGTCGCTTCTGCTGGTGACGATTCCGTGCTCGGTGCTGGCGAGCGTCCTAACCACGCTTGCGTTTGTCCTATTAGATACGGTATCAGGTATCAACCTGCTGCCGTGGCTCCAACCCCGTTGAATGGAACCGGAACCGACCCGCGAAGACACGCCGGACTGTGAGGGTGCTTTTCAAGTTCGCAGTCCGGCGGCTCCGAGATTTGTTTACCCGATCGTGCTGCAACAGCGCTGCCCCTATCGCATGCGTTTGTTTGCGGTACATAGCCCGCCCGCGCTTCTCTGCGCGAAAACGAAGAGCACTTGGGGTTCCGTGCGTTTTTGCGACTTCTCTGTCGGGCTCGTTCGGGTGGCGCTGTGCGTAAAGCACCCCAACGCTTCTATGACACGCGTCTCACTTTCGCGGTACGGTTCCGCGAGCCATTAGCATCGACGGTTGCCATCGGGAACATGCGGCTTCAAAAGTTTGGTCATGTGCGACCACGCTCCTTTCCGCCACGAATGGCACCCCAAATTATAGGGGATTTCGATCACGGTGTCAACCGTTCGATGCGTTTTGCAAAGGTATCTTAATAAATAGGAGGTGAAAACGTGAGAATTGAAATCCATGGGAACCCAAAGGAAGTCGCAGCTCTCATAGCGGCACTACAAGAGCAGCGAACGGGTGACAAGGTTACTGAGCGGGCTGTTCAGCTTGACGGTCAGAACCTTTCGAAAGCTCTTCAGCAAGCCACGAATGGTAAGCCCGGAGAAGCGTCATGTTCATCTCGTAAGCCGTCGTCAGTATCGAAGTCGCGAACTGGCTCATGTCCTCCGGCGAACCCGGAAGAGACAAGTTGCACAGTTTTCTACCATCAATTGTAGTGACTGCCCATTCCATCACCGCTTGTTGAGCGGTTGACACGAAGCCGTTGAAATCTGGCAATTCCATCATCTCACCTCCCTTCGAGGGCATTATAACATGCCGTGTGTAGGGAGACAAGCAACAAATCAGGAGGTAAAGGCATGAAGCTCAAAATCAACGTGAACCCGGTAACTGAAATCAGCGGCGAAGCAGATGAATTTGCCAATCTCTTCAAGTCGCTGTTCGATGTGGACGGCATCGACCTCGACGAAGACGAAGACGAAGAAGACGAGGTCGAGGACGAAGAAGACGAAGAGGAAGACCCCGGAGACGCCCTTGTCGCCAAAGCCCTGCGCGGTCTCGATGAAATACTTCGGGAGTGGGACACAAGAATGCTCGGCAAGCCGAACAAGCCCGGCCAACCCAAGCGAGGTGACAAGCAATGACGGCTATCCTGTGTGCCCTGATGCTGCTGGCCGGAGTGGCGCTCTGCACAGCCGTCGCGTACAAATACGACCACGGCACGCTGACGACACGCTGGGCGCTGTCCCTGCCGATCTACGCGCTGTGCATGGTCGCGATGATCTACCTGCTGTAAGCGACAGCTTGGCATTGTGCGACCGTGCAGAGCAATGGCGATGATCCGCACCGTGTTGTAACAGCGGGGCATTGCTAAGCAAACCGTGGCAGCGATGTAGTAAGGCTTTGTCTAGCAATGGCATAGTCTGCGCATCAAAGTAATGGCATAGTACAGTATGGCAGCAGTACAGTACGGATAAGCGAAACAACGAACGAGTGGAGAAAAGATAAGCCCCGAGAAGCAAAGCAATAGAAAAGCGTCGTACAAAGGCGCAAGTGCATTGTTACGCCACGTACTGCGGAATCTCGCAACGGCACAGCTAATATAGGACATGCAGGGCAACGGCGTAGAACCGCAACGCAATGGCATGGAGTTGTTAAGCTCGGCGGCGGTAATGTTAAGTCGTGCAATGGAAAAGCTCTGAACGGTTTAGCAGCGCAGCAGGAGTAATGAACTGTAAATATCCGCAACGGTAATCAAAAAGGGAGGAAAATACAATGATCAACATGGAAACTCGAAAGTACCGCATCACCGGAATCGAGCCGATTCTCGGTTCTCAGCCCGCGAACCCCGAGATCAGATCGGCGTTTATCGCCAGCAAAGCCCCCGCGCCGGAACTGCGCGACGAAGAATCCGCGATGTTTGAAGCGGACGCGAACGAACTGCGTGATAAGGGCTTGACTGTCTTTATGCGCAACCCAAAGTCCGGCGCAATCGCGCTGATGGACTACGCCGTTAAAGGCATGCTCAAGGCCAATGTGACCGCGCTGGAAGCGCAGAACAAGATCAAGCAGGGTTCGTCCAAGGTTGGCAAATACGTGTTTGTCGCGCCGCGAATCATCGACCTGATGGACGCGAACGGCAACCCGATTAAAAGCTGTGCAGACGACCTCGAACGTCCGCTCCGCGCGAAGACCATGAAGGGCGACCGCGTGGCGCTGACAAGCTCCGAGCAGGTGCTCGCGCCGTGGCAGATCGAGGTGTCTATCTCCCTTGTACCCAACAAGGGGTCGGAGAAGTCCGCATCGGTGACGTGGGAAGCGGTCGAGGACGCGCTCGACTACGGAGAGCTTAACGGCATCGGTCAGTGGCACAACGGCGGTTACGGCAGATTCACATGGGAGCGCATCGGATAACATCAAAGGAGGTAAGCATATGAAAGGATTCAAGGCGTTTGGTAAAGGGATGGTTTGCTGCGGGAAGCAATATGCCGAAAACAGCACGTTTGAAGAAGCCGGAGCAGAAACGTGTTGCAGGGAAGGCATGATGCACTTCTGCGAAACTCCGTTCGATTGCCTGGACTATTATCCATTAGTTGACGAAAATGGAGAGTTAATCGAAATTGCCGAAGTAGAAGCGTTAGACAAGGTAGTTTGCGAGGACAATAAGCGTGCATCTAAAAAGATAAAAATCGGCGCCAAACTCAGTTTCCGAGATTTTATAAAACTCGGGATTCAATGCATAATCGAGTCTACAAAGCCGTCCTCCAGCGGAAACGGTGCGCAGATCGGCTCCAGCGGAGACGGTGCGCAGATCGGCTCCAGCGGATACAATGCAGTCGTGTCGGCAATCGGCGTAAACAGCATGATAAAAGCCAAAATCGGAAGCTGGATTACGCTCGCCGAATACGATGAGGTGCGCAAGCCGATATGCGTCAAGAGCGCGTTGATCGACGGAGAAAACCTCCTTCCGGATGTGTTTTACACCTTGAGAAACGGCGAGTTTGTGCCCGTCCCGGATTGACAAAGCATGGGCGGAAACGCCCATCCTGCCGCCGTAGCTCAACGGTAGAGCGGCTGTCTCGTAATCAGCAGGCTGCGGGTTCGAATCCCGCCGGCGGCTCTGTGCGGTATAACCGCAGGCGCGCGTCTGCAAGCGGTCTTCTCCTTTCACCGCTGCAACCTCCACGACCGCCGGAGACCTGTGCGCATGCATTGAAGGTCTCCTATCCCGCCCCCGCGCAGACGGTGCGCATGCCGGGTTCGACTCCCGGAGGGGGATTGTAACAATAGCACTAACACGACCTGTAGGAGGGAAAACCATGAAGAAGGCAAGGGAAGACGTGGTTTGCAAAGCGCTGTGCCATAAGGCGCGAGTACTCGACATGACGCAGGAGGATATGGCGCGTGCCGCCGGTGTTACAACCGTTACGCTGCGCACGCGGCTTTACGGTGAGAAGTCATTTACGTTAGATGAAGCGTATGGTATTGCACGGGCGATGGGCATTGCGCCCGTCGAGTTCGAGCTGTACTTTCCGGACAGGAGGCGGCTTGCATGCAAAGGACGATAGTCATCTACGGCGACCGCCGCACGGGTCGAGCTATCGCCGACGGCATGGAGAGCGCCGACCTCAAACGGGCGCGGAAAGAAGTTGACTTCTGGCGTATGTCCTCAAAGACGTACAAAGCGCTCTACGCCCGCAAGAACGCGGAATGCAAGAAGAACAGCATGCGCGAAATCAACGCGCGCAGACGGCGCTACGAGCGCCTACACGCCGCATTCGCGCCGGTATATTGGCTGGCTGACAGGATCGCAATCCTGTGCTATATCATCGTTCAAATCAAAATGGAGGGATAAAAAGATGGCTATCATAAGACCCATGCAAATGGACTTCTCGGACAAGTGCTTTAACATGGTACTGTCCGGCCTGCCCGGTCTCGGAAAAGCCGTAAGCAACGACACGCCAATCTGTACTGATAAAGGCTGGAAGTCTATTTCAGGCGTTACAGTTGGTGATAAAGTCTTCGGCGAAGATGGAAAACTCCACAACGTCATTGGCGTCTATCCTCAGGGTCTGAGACCAGTTTTTACCATTGGATTCAGCGATGGTGCATCCATCGTTTGCGACGCTGAACATCTCTGGACAGTCAAAGCAACCAGCGGGAACAGTCGCAAACTCGGATGGAGAACTTTTACAACAAACCAACTTCTGCAAAAAGGGATCTCTATGTCATCATTGAGTCGAGTAACCACGGGAAGAATGCCCGCTCTTAAATGGGAAATCCCTACGGCAAAGCCCATCGAATACGAAACAAAGCAGTTTTTGATTCATCCTTACATCCTCGGTGTATTGCTTGGAGACGGATGTTTGTCGGATGGGAAACCAATCTTTTCAAACTGCGAAACAGATAACGCGATTCGAGAAAAAGTGAGCAGTCTTCTGCCCGACGGATACTCCATCAACAGCAGAAAGCGCTTTACTCAGTGTTTTTACATAAAGCACAATGAGAACAGGAACCCAATCGCACAAGAAATTCGTAGACTTGGAATAAACGTATTGTCGCGTGACAAGTGCATCCCGTCCGAGTATCTGTTTGGCGATGCAGAACAACGGCTCGAATTGTTACGCGGTCTGATGGACACCGATGGTTCGGCAAGGCGTGGTAGAGCTACATTCCATACAGTATCTGTCAAGCTCGCCAATGATGTTGTTGAAATTGTCAGATCGCTTGGGGGTTACGCCACACTACGAGAATATAATCGGGATAAGCAAGGCAAACCAACCGAATACCAAATTCGACTACGAACAGTATTTTGCCCGTTCTGGTTAGAACGAAAGGCCGCCGGGTGGAAACCTCTTGGCAGCAAACGAAGAATCGCAAGCATAAAAGCATCCGGAGAATGCGAATGCACTTGCATCATGGTTGACAATAAATCATCGTTGTACGTTGCCAAAGATTATATTGTAACGCACAACACCACGCTCGCGCTGTCCGCGCCTGACCCGCTGCTCTTTGACCTCGACAAAGGCATCGCTCGCGTAAAAGCTGAACATAGACGCAATGCGTCGGAAGTGGATACCTACGAAGAGCTGCTCGCAGACATGGAATCTGACGATTACAAAGACGCGAAGAGCATCGTCATCGACACGGGCGGCTCGCTGGTGCAGCTCATGCAGCCGTGGGCAAAAACGCAGGATTCGAAAGCCGGGCGCGACAGCCGTGCGATGTACGGCGTTATCAAACGCGAATTTGACCGTTTGACGGCACAAATTCGGCGAGATAAGAAAAACTGTATCGTGGTGTTTCACACTACGGAGACGCAAAAAGGCGAAACAACCGTAACGCGCTTGTCCTGCGAAGGAAGCTCGAAGGATATTGTGTGGACTCCGGCAGACCTTGGAGCGCACATGTACGTGCTGGGCAATCGTCGCGTCCTCGGTTTCTCGCCGACGGAAGAGTACTTCGCCAAATCTTGCTTCGGCATCAGCGGCGTTCGCGACGTGCCTACGCTCAAACCGGGACAGCCGAATGACTTTTTGACGAAGCTGTTTGCGGAAGCTCGTAACAATATTGCAATCGAAATGCAATCTTTCGCACCGCAGAAGAAAGCATACGACAAGGCGATGGAGGACGGACGCGCACTAATTGCGCTCGCAAACGACGAAGCGAAATTGAATAACGCGCTCGCCGAACTTGCAAAATACGAGCATGCATTAACGAGTAAAAAAGAGCTTGGACAGCTCTTGAACAATCGCGCGAAAGAGCTTGGGTTCAAGTACTCCAAGGCGGAGGACGCATATGTACAGGCTAACGCACAGCCTTCTTGAGTCGTGGCGCAGAGCCACGGACGCAGACGCGGCGGGGACGATGGAGGACTTTATTCAGACGCTTCGCCGCGTCCCTAAGCCCCAGACAGACGCAATGTTACGCGGCGTCAAGTTTGAGAACGAGATCACTGACATTGTAGTGCACGGCGGGCGCGTCAGTAAGGGCGTGGAAGATAAGGTGATCTTGAGTTTCGCCCGCAAGGTTGCGGGAAGCACTCCGCAGGTGCGCGCGGAGAAGAAGGTAATCGTGCGCAATAAGCCGCTGTATCTGGTGGGCGTAGCCGACTTCGTGCGAGCTGGTATCATCTACGACACCAAGCGCGTAAGCCGATACGAGTACGGCAAGTACATCGACAGTACACAGCACCCGATGTACTTCGAGCTGTTTCCGGAGGCAAGACGATTCGATTACCTGATTTACGATGGTCAATACGCCTACACGGAGACGTACAGGCCGAACGAATGCAGACCGATAATAGAGACCATCGGAGAGTTTCTCGACTACTTGCAGGACACCTGCTTAATGCCGACATATGAGCAATATTGGGAGGAAAGATAAGATATGCCGTTCATCAGTTATCAAAATACGCCCACAAACAACACAATGAGAGAGGGCGACTACGAATGTATCCTGAAGGAGTGCGGAATTGGATACACACAGACTTCTCAGATTGAATGCATTAACTGCAAGTTCGTCGTGCGTGACGATGTAGAGCAAGCCTATCGGCGAAAGTGCATTTTCAAGCGTTTTTACCGCAATGACAAAGGCGAATGGCCGATGGAGAAAATCGGCAGAATGGCGAACGCGCTGGGCATCGAAAAGGACAGCAGTTTCGAGCTTGCCGATCTTGTCGGGCTGTGCTGCATCCTGCACGTCAGACCATGGGCACCGGATGGCGGCGAACCGAGGGACACGATCACATACTATGCGCCGACCAAGGCCGGGCAAATGATTCTCGGCGCGGCAAATACGGAGCTTCAGGACGTGACAGACGAAGAAGCCGACGAACTTCCGTTTTGACGGAATGGTTCGTTGAATCCTGCAAAAACGGTTTAGGAGAACGCTATGGCAGTCTTTAGAGTTAACAAAACAGACGATTACACGGTCATGAGCAACCAGCACCTGAAAGATGGTAGTCTGTCGTTGAAGGCAAAGGGGCTTCTGTCGCTCATGCTGTCGCTGCCAGACGATTGGGATTATACGATTGCTGGATTGTGCTCCATTTGCGTAGAAAATGAAAGCGCCGTGAAATCCACGCTGAAAGAGCTGAAAGAGCACGGGTATCTGCGCGTCGACAAGATTATGCCAGGCGAAAGTGCTTCGGGTCGTATCGAGTACGTGTACAACGTCTTCGAGCAAGCGTGCAAAAAACAAGAGGTAGAAAAACAAGCGCTTGAAAAACAAGGTGTAGAAATTCTACCGGTTGAAGTTCAAGCGGTAGAAAATCCGGGACAATTAAATACTAAGGAACTAAATACTAAGGAATCAAATACTAAGAATAATATGCCCCCTGTCACTACTAACGTAGTGACATCCCCCAAGGGGGAAGCGCCTACGCTAATAGACAAAGATAAATATAATAATAATATACATAACGCGTATGCTTCTCTTTCTAAAGGGGGTGTGGGGGAAAGTCTTTCTCTTGACGCTGCCGAGCCGACCTGCGAACCGCCTGCGGCGGCGATTCCACAGAAAAAGCCCGCGCCGATTGATGGACGCTTTGAGCAATTCTGGATCGTGTATCCGCGCAAGATCGGCAAGGGTGCGGCGCGCAAAGCGTTTGAGAAGATCAAGCCGAACGACGAGCTGCTCAAGCGCATGGTTGTTGCCGTAGTCGCGCAGAGTAAATCAACGGCGTGGACGGACGAAGGAGGCCGCTACATACCCAGTCCATCAAGATGGCTCAACGAAGAGCGCTGGGGAGACGAGATCGTCCAAACGCGCAAACACGACTACGCCGAGCGGCAGGTGACAGACAGCGACTTTGACGATGGATTCTTCGTTGATCTCATGTCTCGGGAACCGCGGAAAACATCGAAGAAAGACGGAGGTGGGAAGTAGATGGATAAGCCGATTTTCCCATGCGCACGATGTGCAGACAAAGCAAGCCTGAAATCGCATTGCCGCATCAACTGCGAAGAGTACGCGGCATTCGATGCGGCGCGGAAAGCATACTCCCTGTCTGTGCCCACCTGCACAGCAGAAGACGAAGCCAACCGCTACACGCAGGAAACCCGTGTACGCTTGAAAAGGATGTTCCGCCTATGATTACGTGGATTATTCGCGAAGCCGAAAAAGACCCCGCATTGATCGAGTTTTGCTTGCAATGCAAGCGAAATGACTGCCCCGGCGAATGCGAACAGTTTATCCAGAAGCGAGAGCAAATCGCGAATAAACTGCGGAGCACGTACATAAAAAAACGCAATGCAAGCGGTAAATCGTCGGAGGCAAGCGCCTTACGTGCATTGATAACAGGTGTGAACAACGGCGCGATTGAATGGCTGGAAAAAGAGAAGCGGATACCGATGCAGGCTGCCGAACTAAAGAGCGTGCTACAGTGTACGCAAACGGGCGCAAACAGTATTTGTCAATTATACGGTCAATATGTTGGGAAGAAGAAGTTTGTCACACGTGAAACATTGCTAAAGCTTCTGAAGGAGGTTGAAAGTGTTGGAGAAAAAGACGATCAAGCCTGAGTTCGACGTAGATGTTCAAGTTCGGTTTCGTTTCGTAAACGAGTATTGCAAGACACGCAATGTCAGCGTCCTGTTCCGGGTTTTGCTTGCAATCATCAGCGGATACGTGGCGTTCAAGCAAGGCGTTACGCATGGCATATTCTCGGCAGTATGCGCATATTGGATAGTTCTGTTTTTGCTCAACATGTACGAATTGGCGCTTGTCAACATCGATATTGAACGGCAGAAGAAAGTTATCAAAGAAGCGATAGAAGCGGCAAGGGAGGCGGAAGACGATGAATTATCTGGTAAACCGTGAAGGCAAGGTAATCAGTACCATTCCAAATTCGTGTGGCGATATACCGGAACACATCGACACCAGAGAAGAGTATGGCATTCCGTTGACGCTCTCGGGCACAGGCGTTACAGTCTACGGCGAGTACATAGCAAATAAACACTGCTTCAAAGTCAAGAAGGTGATAGACCAACCGCCTGATGCGAACATTCAAGCAGGCGATGAGCTTCTCGTTGAAATGAGTGAAGAAGAGCGAAAAGCGTTTGAAAAACGGCTTTCGGAAACATTCGTTGGCCTTTTCTTCGGAATGTGAGGTGAAAGCAATGGAGTTCGTTGAAACTATGCAGCAAGCACATCGCATGTGCATGACATACCTCGGAGATTGCTGTCGACACTGTCCTCTGTTGCAAGATGAAAACTGCGCAATGGATGCTTTTAGCGAGAAATCCTTCGACACGCAGGCGGTACAAAAACTTGAAAACGTCATTATGGACTGGGCAAAACAGAATCCCGAACCGGTGTATCCGTCGTGGGAAGAGGGCTGGAAACAGATATTCCCGGATGCACTTTACACGCCGTGCCCTACAAATTACGGCAAAAAATACAAGAATACTTCTTGCGATAGTGTGTCATGCGAACGTTGCCGTGAGCGTCCTATCCCTGCCGAGATCGCGGAGAAGCTGGGGATTAAGCCAATCGTGAAGGAGTGGGAGCAATGAGAAAGGGCACAATCCTGAGAAACCTCTGGATGCGCGAAGCATATATCATCTACATGGGCTTCCCGGTGCGAACCGGGAAGATGGAAGCAAAAAAAGTCGGAGGATATTCGCTGGAAAATGTAAACGGCGGATGGAAGTTCAGGCGTGCACGTTTTTACGTGGATGCGCTGAGGGATAGCGAACGTTTCCCCGTCGTAGGATGCATCGACCTTGAAGAAACGTGCATTCGCGAAACCCTGAAAGCGATTGGAAGGTGGAATGAAGCATGACAAGCCCCGATAAAGTTCGCAGAATCAAAAATGTGTTGAACGACATTGAAAAGGTATGCGAGAATTGCAAGTACAACGGAGAACCAAACGGCTGTAATCGTATCGGAGGGCTTTGTGAAATGTTTGACGCGGTGTGGGACGCGTTGAATTATATCAAAGAGCTTGAAATGAAGGTGAAGTCATGAGCGCCCTCGATCGCGTTATCACCTGCTGCCCGCAGTGCGCGGGGAAAAACACACACATACTCGCGGTAACAGATATGCCGAAGCGCATGAAAAAATACCATATGGAGTGTGTCGCGTGCGGCTACTGCACTCCGCAAGCGTTCACATGGCGCGGAGCGATCAAGAAGTGGAGCCGGGAATATCAAAGGAGGTTTTTGAAATGAGAACGCCTAAAGAAATTAAGGACGCATTAGACCGGTGTGTTCGCGAAGAAGCGCAAGGATGAAAGGGGGCGGAAGGCGTGAACGTGTGCCCAGTGTGCGGGAGTAAACTCGTGCATCCGGTAATGCTCAAGTTTAAGAGTGATCCGGAAAAATGGCGTGCAGTTATTCAATGTGATAAATGCGGGATTGTGTATAAAAACGAGAAGGTGAAAGCATGACCATCTACCGCTACTACACGTTGCATCGTCCACCGATGTTGGGCGGAGTGCCGATTGAAAATTTGGTGGGATGCGAGATGTACATGAAGCCTGTACAGAGCGAGAACGGAAACGTATGGGGCTATGTAGATTATACTGAGCCGCTTTCGGACGACGTGATAGCAGATTGCGAGCTGGTGTATGCATCGAAAATTGAAGGACAGGAGGCATGACCATGCTTGACTTGAAGCCCTGCCCCTTCTGCGGGGGCGAAGCGATATTACACAAATGCGCAGAATTGGAAAAAAGCGCCCTTATCAAGCAGGAATTTTTATGGGAGGTAGAAGGATGATTGACAAATCCCTGCGCAAGGCAACAGCAGAGCGCTATGGCGATCTGATCGTAGTACACATGCACGGCGGCTGCGACTGCCTGTGGCTGAACATGTATCTCGACGAGGCGACTGGGCAAATGATCTGCGACAGCGACATCGGCAGCTATGCCTATCACTGGGGTCGGCACATCGACAAGCGCCAGAGCTGGTTGGATTTCTGCTGTGAGTGGCTGTCCTGCGATGAGTGGCTGCTTCGCAAGTGCTGCGGTGAGCGAAAGGCAGAAAGGAAATTTGACCGTGATTCAACGATTGGTGAGCTACGTTTGCGGTATCTGGCAGACAAAGAAGAGGATGAAGACGCACAATGGGAGATTGAGCGTGTGCTGGAAGCTACTGAAGGCTATGACAAGCGTGACGAGTTCGCGGCGGCGCTAAACGTGGCAGCAGATATGCGGAGCGTTGATCTTCCGGAAGAATGGTGGACATGTATTGTGGAGCGTTACACGCCGTGGCAATTACGGTTTGCAGAAATCTGCCGCGAGGTGATCGTTCCGGCGATCCGCGAAATGGACGCGATGGACACGGTAGACGAGGTGCCGACCGTGGACGCGGTGGAGGTTGTTCGGTGCAGGGACTGCGACGACTACTGTTCGCACGGAGTGGCTGTTGCGAAAAAGGAAACAACAACTGGTGAGGACATAAATGTCCCTACCAACGGAGGTGAAAAAGATGGACATGATCAGTGAAAGCATCAAAATATCGCTGAAGTGCTGTGTAAAAGACGATTGCAACAAATGTAATTATCTCTACTCGACGTGCTATCGTGGTTTGGTCAGAGACGCGCTGGAGCAAATCGAAGAGCTGGAACCAAAGGCATTGAAGTGGGTGAGCGTGAAGGACAGGCTTCCGGAGCACGTGCGGGGCAATTATCTCATACTACTCAGCGGCGAAATTTACGCCGCGAAGTGGGAATACGATGAATGGAACGAAAAATACGCATTTAGGATAAATTGTCAAATTGTCCCAAATGTAACGCACTGGATGAAAGTGCCCGAGCCGCCGGAGGAGGAAGATCATGACAAACTATCCCGATAAGGTTATCCATCCCCTGACGGGTAAAGAGGTGCCCGCGGAGTATGACGTTGAGACGCTGAAAGAGATACTTGACGAGCGCGATGAAATGATTCAGGAGCTTGTACGCAAGGTCATGGCGTATAGGACAGCGTTCCTTAATGTGCTTTTCGATGATGATACACAAATATCGTCAAGTCTGGAAGAATCAGTCGTGAACGATCTGAGGTACGGCAATCTGGCTTTGAAAGATTGGATGATTGAGAAGCGGGATAGTAAGGAGGAACTGGAATGAAAAGCACCATCCGTGAAAACGCCCTAATGATCGCAACGCACATGCGCGAGACTGCGGAAGAGATTGAATGGCAGGTCGAGCGGATGCGCGATGACCACATCATATTTTCGGACATGCACCGCGCTGAAGCGAACCGTCAATCGCTGTCCCTGTGGCGCGAACTGGCGAGGTTCAGGCGTGTGCTGTACGGGAAGGAGAATGCGTGATGACGCGCAATCCGTACAAGATCGTCCAGCTCAAGGACGGGCGCTATGCCGTGGAGTACAAGGATTATCCGCACGTAGGCAGCCCGGATAGCTGGGGCACAAAGGCACACGCGACCGCCTACATGGCGGCGCTGCTGGGGTTGACGGTGGACGAAATGAGGAGGAAAAAGGTGTGAACAACAAGTTGACCATTCAGGACTTCATCGGCAAAAAAATTGCCGTCACGTTTGAATCGTATGAACAAAAGGAGCAATTTCTCGACCTGTGTGCAAAAAATGGAATGAACTGGGGAAAAGGAATCTGCGCCAACGATTATATCCCAGAGTTCTACGAAAAAAACGGCAAAAGTTGTGATATTGCCATTGCTGTGCGAAAGAACGACCGCATGCTTACATGGGCATGGCGAAGTGCATATGAGAAAGATGGGTTTAAGATCATCCCCGCATCTGTTTTCTTGCGTAGCGAGTCAAAAATCCGTAAGTTTCGCTGCACGGGATATAAAGGGACAGACAGTTGTCGTGATTTCGCAGTCGGTAAAGTTTACGAAGAGATTAACGGTATCATGTTCGGCGACAGCGGGTTTCGATACGAAAACATAAAGGGGCGCGATCCGCACGAATGGATTTCACGATGGTGCATATTCGAAGAAATAGAAGCGCCTGTGTACGAGGTTTCTATCAAGTGCGACGACAAAAAGACTACGACCGCAAGATTGATTGTCGACGGAATCGAAGTCAAACAAGCAAAGAGTCGTTGCAGTTCTGACGACAAGTTCAACCTTGCGACCGGTGTGAAGATTGCGGTTGAGCGGCTGTTTGCCAAGAAGGGAGAGAAAGAGTTGTGAAAGCGAAGCCGTATCGGGCTGTGGTGAATATGTGTTTCAACGTCGAAACGGCAGACAAAGCGAGAGCCGAAAAGGATATTGAACACGTATTAGACCGGAGCTTGAAAGCCTTTGCGATGAACGGATACCACAGCCCTGTCAAGCTCGAATTAATAGAAAGGCCGCTTCCTTGCCCATTCTGCGGAAAAGATGCAAAGACTAACCTTATCGCATTAAATGGGTTTACGGTACGTTGCAGTAATAACGATTGTATCGGGAGCACCATAGGAGCGACTTACAATCGACAAGGAGACGCAATCGAAGCGTGGAACAGGAGGGAAGACACATGCAAGACGGAGACCTGATCAGCCGCAAGGCGCTGCTGGAAGAGTACGAATGGCTGATGAAGCAAGCCCCCGAGTGCAACAAACCCATGCTCCAAGAACACATCGACCGCATCAACCGTCAGCCCGCTATAGACGCTAAACCGGTAAGGCACGGGAAGTGGATGACTGCGGACGGGATGCTGCCGCCTGAACGCCACGGCAGAAAGTTCTGTTCTGCGTGCGCTAAGTTTGCATTGAACGACTACTTCGGTCGGGAACGACTGTCGTTGTACTGCCCGCACTGCGGTGCGAATATGGTTGAGGAAGAGCAACATGACTAAACGCAAGATTGACGCTATGCGCAAGGTTTACGGCTATAGCAACGATGTTTGCGGAAACTGCGTCCATTTCCAACGCCGAAGGTCGGCTGGCAGAGCTTACTTTAAGTGCGCCGCGTATGGAGAAAGTTCGTCGGAAGCTACGGATTGGCGGGTAAATTGGATTGGTTGCGGACTGCACAATAAGCCGTTGCCGGATGGGCATAGGCCATTGATCGGAATGCTGAAATGCGAATCGCGCAAGCAGCAGGAAGAGCCTATTGACGGGCAGATGAGATTAGAGGAATTATGAGCGAGGAAGTACGGCCAATCGATGCAACGAAGCTGAAAGAGCGCATAACGGAAGTGCTGATGCGCGGCAGAGACGCGGTTATGGAGACATACATAGACGAGATCGTATGTCACGCAATCGACGAAGCCCCGACGCTCGAAAGCGGGGAGCGCTGGCGTAAGTGCGCCGAGGACGCACGCAAGGCGCTCTACATCGTCGCGCAAGGGGCAGAGGACGAAATCTGTGCGGTGTGCGATCATTACGGCTGGCGTTCGCCCAACGACTGCGAAGAAAACGATTATAATTGCTTTCGCTGTAAGGCAAATTGCTATTGCGCAGAATGCAACAACGGAAGCAATTTCGAATGGCAGTTTAGGCAACCGCCCATGAACAAAATGGGATAGTCGCAAGTTGACCGGGGATTAATCGTTTCAGCAAGGAGGTTTACTTTATGAGGATAATTGACCCGTCGTTCACGTGGCTGGGCTGCGCCCCGGACGGCGACCAGATGATGGCGAATATCGCTGATTTCAAACGTATCGCGGAACAAAGAATTTCGGATGAAATAGCAAAAAGGAGGGATAATGTGCATGCTTTTAGCGATTGACCCCGGCTCAACCCAAAGCGCATATGTTATAATGCGTGAGGACGATATGTTCCCGGTTGCTTATAACAAAATAGATAACCAGAAGATCATCCTCGAAATCCTGCAATTTTGCGAGTGCAACAGAGAAAACGCGAAGATTGCGATCGAGATGATTGCAAGCTACGGTATGCCGGTCGGGCGTGAGGTGTTCGATACATGCGTCTGGATTGGCCGGTTCTTTCAGACGGCAATCGATGAGGGCATACGCCCATCGTTTATCTACAGGCAGTCCGAAAAGCTCTGCATTTGCCATTCCACGCACGCGAACGACGCGACGATACGTCAGGCGCTTGTGGACAGATTCGCGCCCAACGTGCCCAATAAAGGCAAAGGCACGAAGAAAAATCCGGGATGGTTTTACGGCTTTTCGCATGACGTATGGGCGGCTTACGCTGTCGGCGTAACCTATCTTGAGAAGGGCGGTGATGTATATGAGTGACGTAAAATTGAAAAAAGACGGCACGCCAGACAAAAGGCAGGGTCAAAACCTGCCTACAATGAAAAAGAAAAACGCCGCAAATAGGCTGTCCGAAGAAGAGAAATCCGTGCTTTCCGAGCGCCTGCGTGCGTTGATCAACGATTCACAACTTCCGCGCGTGACCACGGACGAAGAGCTGGAAGAGCGGCTTATGAGCCACCTTTTGGAGTGCGCAGACAACGCACGAATCCCGACAATCGAAAGCCTGTACTTATCCACAGGCATACCCACAAGGACGCTCAACGCATATCTTACGGGTGAATCGCAGGGGCTCGGCCCGCATACGCAAGAAATCCTCGAACGCGCCCGAGACATTGTTAAGACCATGGACGCGGAACTGGTGCTCACTGGACGTATTCGGGATGTGCCTTATATCTTCCGCTCTAAAAACCTGTATGGCATGAAAGACCAGACGGACATTAACTACAATACCCGCGTGACGATGCAGCTTCCGGATAGTAAGCAGCTCCAGAAGAAATACCTCGAAGACGTAAAGATTGAGAGTGATTTTAATGACTGACAAGGCAAAAGCCCGGCGTTGACCGGGCTTTCCGTTTACTTGTACGCGGAGATAAGGTTGTTTACCTCTGCCATGCATTTGTTGATGTCGGCAATCTCCACGCCGTACACGGCGAGCATGCCTTCGTTGTACTCTTTCCGATCCGGAGACGTGCGCAAGTCCTCCATCAGTTTCTTGGCGAGAGCAATACCGTTCGAGTTAAAAGCCAAATGCCCGACCGCCATATCGCGACACCATGCCGCCGCAGTCGCGTTCGTCTCACGCTTTGCATAGGCTTTCATGATATAGCCCTGCGCTTCGCTGATGTTGCTGCGCAAACGGTCGATAATCCAGTTCATAAGCTCCATACCTGCACCGCCTTATACGTCAATCGCCGACGCGTTTACGTGGGAAATCGTGCCCGCCACGCCGGAAATCTGTGCCGAAATAATCGGATGACTATTGCAGCAGGTGCCGACATTGAGCACGCTTTCCGCATGTAGCGTGTACGTACTGCCATCTGCGACAGTTTCCTGTACAAAGGCGCACGGGAGCGCCGTGCCGTCCTTGTAAAGCTGCACCTGCGCGACGCCGGCGGCGCTGGGCGCGAAAACCACGTCATAAGAAAAACGGAACGTGTTACCCGTATTGACGCGGAAGCCGCCGTTCTGCGCTGATACAGCGGAGCCAACACCGGTTGCGACATTACCCAAAATCTGAATCTGCGTGCCAGCCGCGACAAACGCCTGCTCGGTATTATTGTATGCCGTTACGACGGCGCGATTGCATCTGCCATTACCACATGCCATATAATTCACCCCTTTACAGCCCCGCCGAGCCTGAAGCAGACCCGGCGGGAATTGTGTGTCGATTAGTTGCAGCCGTTGGAGAATCCGTTCGTGTAGCCGCAGGTATTCGTGGCCTGATAGGGGCTGCACGTGATGTACGCGGGCTGCGGGAACGGACGAACGGTATTGATGATGTTGTACGCAAGCTGCGTGTTGTTATACGCGTTCGTCATGTTCTGGAGCTGGGATTCCAGCGCCTTAATCGCGTTATCCTGAATCAGGGCGCGAGTGGCCTCCCCTTCGGCGTGAATGGCAGTTTTCGTGTCAGAGCAGCATGCCGCCATCTGTGCCTGCATTGCCTGAGCCTGAAGCGCCGCGTCATATCTGGACTGAAGGATTTCCTTCTGCGTTTCGCAGCAACAGTTCTGCGCCGCAAAACGGTTTTCCAGAACATCACGCTGCACACCGAACTGGTCGCGCATCAAGCTGTTCTGATTGCGCAGGATTTCGGCGGTGTTAAAGCTGTCGGCCATTTCACCACGGGTAAGAGCTCCCTGAAGACTGCCATTGCCGAACATGCCGCCGCCGCCAAACATTGCGAAGATGAAAAACAGCACGATAATGCCCCAAAATCCATCGCCGTTGAAAAATCCATTGTCCTTATCGCGGTTGGTGACAGCCGCAATATCGGAAAGGGTCATGTTATCCATAAGATAGTCACCTCATAATCTATATTTATTCATCATCCCGTAGCGCTCCGAAATGCTGAATATCTCAGTGTTATTTGAAAAAGTTTTTCAATTTACTCGCCATCTGCTGTGCCTGTTCGAGCTGTCCCCGGTTTATCTGCCCTTTGTCAAGCATATCCCTGATCTTCGCATCCGCAGAAGAAGGAGTCCACTGCTGCTTGAATGCCTTGAATTGTTCTACCATCTGCATGATGGGCATTCCCGAGTTTGCCTGCTGCGCCGCCATCCTAATCAGCGGATTCATCCATTAAGCCCTCCGATCTCTTCTTCTAATTTCGCGAGCTTCTCCGCAACTGCTTGCAGGTCAGCTTTCGTGACGTATTGAGACATATCCACAGGCTGCTGCGTCTTGGTCTGCTGCGCGGCATTAATTTCGGTCAGCAGAAATGATTTCAGCGTCGCACTGCCCATGTTATCCACAGCCTTTACGTGGATAATGGGATCGTTGTTATCCATCATCCATGCGGTCTGTCCGGGCTGCACAATATGGTCTCTCGCACCCTGCACACCGTTGACGTAAATCCATGAGACATTCGTCTGCGGCACGGGCGGCTGTTGGGGTTGCTGGGGCTGTGCTGTGAATGATGGGGGCATATAGTTTGTATTAAAATAGTTCGGGGTCGGAGATTGATATGGGAATCCGTATGCCATATGCACGCACCTCGCTTTCTGTGCCCATTTTCGCACTTGTCAAGCGGGAGCGTGGGAATCTATGCGGCGTTCATGGGAAAAATCGACTTAGAAAGTATACTTGCGGGAAAAGCGTGCAAAAATGAAAAAAGCAGCCTCGACATTTGAGACTGCTTTACGCATCAAGTGTATTCAGATGACTTTGTGTTCGGTATCGTAAGGCGTGACAAGCTCGATTCGCGGCACGATCTGCCCGCGCAGACGCTTCGATACCGCGCTTCTGTCCATACCTACCGCCGCGCCAATGTCCGCATACTCCATGCCCCAGACCAGCCGGGACGCGGCAATTTGTACGTCAGTCCGGGATAGTCGCGCCTCGATGATGAGACGCGACATTTCGGATGAAGACAAGCCGTCGAACTGCGGATACTCGTCGTACATGTTCATGTGTTTACTCTTCGGGCGGCTTCTCTTCAACGCCGCTCTGAATGCGTTTAATGGCCGCGTAGCCGCCGTTTGCGGCGAGGGAAACCAATGCCGCGTTAATGATACAAAGCACGGCAGAAGCCGCCGTAAGGCCGTCTGTGAACGCCTGAGAGAGCAACAGCACGCACGCAGCGAGCAGGTAACTCCACAGTTGCGTAGGAAGCTTGTTGATTCCGGGGATATGCTTCGTAATCTGCGTGGCTACCGCGACCGCGAAAACCGCGCCCGCAATCGTACCGAGAGAAGTCCAGTCGAAAAAGTTAATGTCCATACTTACCGCCTTTCCGCGCATTATGCGCCTTTAATCAGATAACCAAGCGTCGCGCCCACTGCCGCGAGGATGACGTACTTCAGCACTTCGAACCCCATTTTCTTCCAGTTCGTAGCCGGTTCGCGTTCCAATGCGTCCACACGTTCAGACAACGAATCCATTTTCTTTTCCAGCTTGTCGAACTGCTTTATGAGGTTCTGGGTGTCATTTTTGATGTCCTGCATTGTAAGCAACGTCTTTCGCTCATACTCCCGGTAATTTTCAAGGTCTGCAAGCCTTCGCTCAAACTCCACGTGCGCCTGTGCATTCGCGGACGCGAACTCGCGCAATTCCACGAGCTGTTGGCTGATATACTGTTCGTCCATTTGCGCTCCTTCCTCGATGAGCCTATCCAAGTGCGCCTTGGATTTCGCCATCGTACTTGCTAATAAGGGCAATCGCTTCCGCTTCCGGGACGTTGTGGAGCGTGACGGTATACGTATTGACCTGACCGGCATATAGGGCGGCAAGCGTTGCTTCGCCCGCGACGCCATCGACCTGTAAGCCACGGTCGCGTTGAAACGCCTTGACGGCTGTCACTGTCTCGCTGCCATAATCGCCGTCCGCGCCGTACCTGGGGAGGGCGTAGCCCAACTCTATCAAACGCTGCTGGAGCCTGCGCACGTCTTCGCCCTTCATGCCGCGCTTCAGGATGGTTCGGGGCGTTTCTTCCGCCGGGGTTGTTTCTGCTTTCGAGCCGTTGGAGAGGACGACGACCGTGTGTCCCTGCGTGCGCGTGACGAGTATGTCGCCGCGGCGCAGATAGCCGCTCTGGTCTGTGTAGCGGCTCTCCTTCAGTTCAATAAATTCACCGGAGCGCAGAAGGATGCTCGCTTCGTTGGGGGTTCGGAAGTTTTTGACCGTAATGCCTGCGTAGGCGAGACACACGCGCACGAGCGCGGAGCAGTCCGTTTCGCAGGGCGTTTTGACCCTGCCCGGGTCGAAGTCCACGGTCTTGGCCAGATTGTACAGCGTGTCCCGCTGGTACTGGTCGTAGCCGATGTTCGCGTTATCGCACGCCGCCTGCATCGCGCGGGCGATTTTTTCGGCTTTATCGGCATCATTGCATCTCAATACGCGCCAGCCCTTTTTGTGCCTGTACCACGCCTGCGTGCTGACCTCTTTGCCGTTCTGGTCTCCGGCTTTTCCGCCGTGGGTCTTGCCGTTCTCGTCGATTCTTGCGGAGCCTACCTTTACCGCCATCATTTATCCCTCCATTCATTCGCCGATTCCGGCGATCAATTCCGTGTATTGATCCGGCGTGATACGACCGGCAGCCAGATACACATCCAGCATGTCGGCGGTCAGCTTGCCACGCGCCGCGAGCAGCTTGCACAGCCTGTACGTCATTCTGCGTTCACCTCCTCATTCGTAATTCCCAGCTCCATCAGGCAGAGCCGGTACTCCTGATCTGCGATAATCTCGACCAGATCATCTGTCGTCGGTTCCAGTACGTCGAGACGCTGTTCAGGCGCGGGCTGCGGCTCCGGCATTTGCGCCTGCATGCGCTCAAGCTCGGTGATTTCCTCAGGAGACATCTCCACGTTCTGCGCTTCCATGATCGGGACGGTCATGGTGTAGGTTTCCTCGTAGGCTTCTGCAATCAGCTCGCCCATCTCGTTGTATTGGGCGGGAATGGTGCGTATTCGGGTCTCCGTGCGCTCACCGGTTTTAATCAGGATATTCTTTTTCATATCGGTTCACCTTCAATCGTGATTTTCGTCCCGATGGGCAGCGAAATTGAACTGCTCGTTGAGTACAGCGATATTTTTGTGATAGCGTTTTCCACCGGGAACAACGACGCTGTTTCGTTCAACGCGCTAACTCCGGCTTTTTGCACCGCCAAATCACCATTGGTGGACACCGTACTGAATACATAAGTGCCGCGATCTCGTTTTACCGAGAATTTAGCCATTCTAATGTGTTCTTTATTGATTAAATTCCCGATATATCCGTACCCAATTAAAGTGCTCTTGCTATAAACTTCAATCGCAACCGCACCAGCCGAATCACTAATCGGAACTTCGACGACTATTCGCATTTCTGCTAACGACATGTTAGTGCGCACAACTTGTGCAACAGATTCGTTTATTACGATTTCCTCAATCAGTTCATACGATTTATCAACGCCCATCCTCTCCCGTGCCGCCTTCTGCTCAGCGTCCGTCCACGCCGCTCCTTTGCCGTCGCACATGGCGGCTTTGACGGCGTAGTCGAGATTATATGGAGTCACAGCAATGTTTGCGGATCGAGCATCAATATCACCATTTCGTGAGTTGTAGAGAAAAAGGACTCCTGCATCGGTTGTTCCAATAGAATAATCATCTACAGACGATACACCTAAGCCCCCTTTGTTTGCTATCGGCACATTCGCCACGCCGTCTGTCATCACACTCGTGCCAGCCACCTGCACGTCCTTAACCGGCGCATACCCCAGCGCCGCCTCGATGTTCTGCGCCGTGACGTTTGCGTCGGTGCCGTCCACGCCGTCTTTGCCCGGCTCACCTTTTACGCCTTGAATGCCCTGTACACCCTGCACGCCTTGCGCCCCTGTATCACCCTTTTCGCCCTTCGCGCCATTGAACTTTCCCGCGTCCGCGTCATTCCGCACGCTCTGCGCGATCTGTTCCGCATATTTTACCGACGCGAGGATTTGCTCGTAGATTGACGGCGTAGGTTCCGGAGGTTTCACACCCTCGGTGATTGCGCCAGCTTCCACGCGGTAGCTCAGGACGTTGGTTGTGCGCGTCACTCCATCCTTCACGCCCATTACGCCGAGATAGAAGTATCCCGGATTCGCGAGGACTTCCCTCGGGACAATGCAGCGGTTGTCCACGATTTCGACGTGGTAGACCTCCTTTTCACTACGATAAAATACAGCCGCCAAATTAAACCCGTCCCAGAGATTATCAAACGCGAACTCGACTGTATCCTCTTTCACACCACCCGAAGCAATGGTCGGAGTCTGCGTCAGGCGCAGCACCTGATCAGTGCATTCGACCTTGATCAACGTCGTCGTTTTTGCCTCTTCCATGTCGACACCTCCTGTCAATCCACAAGATAATCCATATCAATCTGTATCCACAACGCGGACGTGTACGCCGCCCCTGCAATATTCACGACCCATTCGCAGCGCAGATTGCCGTTTGTGTCCGTGTAAAGACGCGAGATGCGTTGACCGCCGCATTCGCCAATATCGTAGTGAGTTCCAGACGGAGGGCGGAAACCTTCGGGGAGTGTTGCAATCGCTATGCCGCCTGACGGCACGGCTGTATAGACGTGCCCTCGAATATACACGTGATTGCCAATCTTGCGGTACTGCGGTGTGACCGCGAAGTTCGCATCGTGCGCAGTCACGTCATTCGCCAGCGGCAAGTCAATCCATCCAGTATCCGAATCAATCTGCATACCGTTACCGTTGAAGATACCGCCTAAAAAGTGTGCCGGGAGCACGCTTTCGAACGTCGGGTTAGCCGCTGTACCTAAAGCCGGGAATCCACCAGCGCATACGCCTTCGGGCGTTACAGAGAAGTACGCCTTCGCTCTTTCAACGTATATCACCGTCGCGGTAAGGGCGGTAACTTCATCCGTGATAATCAGTTGCAGCTTCCAGCGTTCGGACGCGCTCAATTCAGCCGTCAGTATACTCGTGTCATTAGTCAGGCTGATTGTCCCGCCGTCCGTTCCGCTGGCGAATACGTCTGTCACAGTTGCGCTCTCGCCTCCGTCAATGCCGTAGGCGATCTTGGCGGTATACGCATTCGCGCCGTTTACGCTGGCTATGCTTGCCGCCAATGTAATCATGACGTTCTCGCCGGTAGGCTTTGCTATCGGGGTGGTTTCAACCATGACATAACGTGTTGCCTTAAAGCTTGTGATCTGCGGCGCGGAGTATGCCAGCATTGTAATTGTGCCCGTTACAGTTGTCGAAGCCATACATACCCTCCCTTACTCAAACCACACCTGCTCTATAATAGCGTTCGCGGCATATACACCCTTCTTCATGTTTGCCCGTGCATTGACAATGCATTTCAGGTTCGTTGCCGTCTTCACCGCATCGGACAGATACATCGTATACTCCGTCATGTCTGTCGTGAGCACTTTATCGCCGCTCAACTGACCGCCGTTCGCGACAGAATATGAGTTCGGCGCGTTTGTCGGGAGCATGCCAAAGTTCAAATAGGTTGTTGTTACGGACGATTTGCGCGCGCGAACCTTCAGCATTGTTGCGTTTTTCGGAATTGCTACAACCGTGCCTGTGCACACGTGCGCGTTAAAAGAAATCGACGTGCCACCCGTGACGGTGGGGATTTTGATATTCATATCGTTCGTGTTTATACTGCCAGACGCACTCCCCGTATACTCCGGTCGAGCAAATACGTTCGTGCTCCAGTTATATCCCGACACCGCGCCGTTGCTAAACAGGTAAAGCGTGGATATGTTCGACTGATCCATGCTGTCTGTCACCGTCAGACGATACGATAATGTGCCGACATGATCGACCAGACCCAATACGGCATTGTTGCTTTCCAGCTCATATTTGTGCAGCACCGTAAATACATCGTCTGCATATGTCCCGAGTTCCAGCACGCGTTTCGCAATGGTCAAATTCGCATCAAGCGGGTCAGTCGATTCGTCAAAGGATATATGTAACCGACTGCGCCCTTGGATAAATCCCCCAAACTTGGGCAAATGTCCGTTGTCGTCTGTAAACGTCACATTCGATACGGACGGCGCAAGCCGACCGCGCTTAACCGTTGTATACGTCGCATCTTCCAAGCCGCACGTATGATACACTTCATTATCCACGTCCAGAATCAGGAACGCAATATATGCCGGAAACGATACGGTGTCGGCATTTGTATTGATAATCTTCAGCTCGCTTGCGTCCGGAACGGTAAACTTTCCAGCGAATGCCACAGCCTTACCAGCCTTGCCGTTTACTACGATGGATTCTTCGCACACCGCCGTAGGTCGAACAAGAGTCTGGTACGTCAACATCTCATTGCGGAACTCGACTGTGATGCTCGCAGGTGCATAATCCGCCATATATAGCTCGCCGGACACCGTAAACACATCGCCCGGAAACATGGCAGTGCCAGGTGCAGGGGATATGTTATACTTGACATACCCGTCGGCAGTCATGTATAGATACTGCTGATAGCTGTAAGTTATTGCCATGCGTTACACACTCTCCTTATGCGTCCGTCCAGTACCATCCACCGGTTTCCGTTTTGCGGACTACAATATCGCCAACCTGCAAGCCCTGCGTAACGAGCTGATCTTTCTCAAAGCTCCCGATAGGCTCAACAGACCCTTCCTTCAAGATGTGAAAGCCCGTCTCCGTGGTCGAAGTGTGCCACACGCTGGCGGGATGCACTACGCCGTCGCTGTCCGTATATTCCGGTCGCTGTATTGTCAAGCCGTTCACAACATCGAATGTAAACCATTTATTGACATTGTTTGCCGCGCCGACCGCGATCTTCAGGCTTGAATTGCTCGCGAGGTTCGCAGTCTGGAGGTTTGTAATAAACGCGTTCGTCGCAAACAGGTCGTCTACATTGATCATGTTAGCCGTGATTTCGTTAACCAGCGCATACTTGCCCTTGATCGTTGTGGCAGACAGATTCTCCGCAAGGATATTCGTTTCGACGATGCGCTTTCCATCGCTCATCTCTCCCGCTTCGATTTCCGCGCTCGCAGGCGTTACCTGCGTGGGAATGACGTTGCCATTGATAACGTCCAGTCTGTAGTAGTTGCCGTCCGCCGCCTTGATGATCATATCTTGCACTGTCGCATGGATAATCTGGGCATACGCAACCTGCAAGTTGTTGATAAAGACGTCGCTCTCCGTTGCGCGTTCAACGACTAACGCGTTTGCTATCAGCTTTTGGATTGTGGCGAAATCGAAATCCGCAGTACCGGCGATCAACACTTCAACCTTTGCAAGTGCGGCGGCGAGGTCATTTGTTGTAATATCG
>OLGZ01000525.1_pt1 | contig 29451 bp, 29 predicted proteins | sample 1605981 | NCBI WGS metagenome assembly OLGZ01 (sample SAMN03283291) | human gut metagenome | biome: human-associated habitat; material: feces | host: Homo sapiens | place: Peru | collected 2012 | reverse complement strand
TACCTTTGGATTGCCACGAATTTGCACGCTCACGCTTTGCAAATTCTCGCAATGACAAAATTCTTGTCATACTGAGCCTTTGGCGAAGTATCCATTAAAACATAAAAGCATTTAAAGTATAAAATAAAAAAAGTGCTTAAAGTATAAAAAGCGTTTAAAGCACAAAGCAAAAAAGCGCAAGGTGCTTGAAAGCACCTTAACGCTACAAGGTTAAGCTGTAAAGCTCGTCAAATTCACTTTTCAAGTGGGTTTTTGACGATGAAAACCTTGTCTTTACCGCTCTCGCGGGAGAGTATGTAAAGCTCTTTGTCTTTGATGGCTATATCGCTGGCATCTGCTACGCTTGGCAGGGTGTAAGCCCCTGTGATAGCTTTGCTAGCTAAATCAATCACAAGCAAAGCGTTGTAGTTTTTGGAGATAGCAAGCATTTTGCCGTTTGCTATGTCCGCACCCGTGATATAAAAGCTATTTACCTTCGCGCCTTCTTTGAGCTGCAAGCCCTTGTCAAAGGTCAAAATCGTCTCTTCGCTGATGGTGTTGTCTTTGGTGTCAAATTTCAGCAAGATGACATTTGGAGCTTTTTTCGCTGGAACGGTCAGCATATACGCATAGCGAGAATCAGGGTCTTTGGCAAGGCTCAAAATGTAGTTTTTCTTCGCCCTTGTCGTGCCTATGTTGATTCTTGAACCCTTAGTGTTTTTGTAAAGCACCTCGTTTTTCTTGCCAAAAGCTGGCACAAGGTTGCCCTCAACGCGTGGTAAAAACTCCCATTGAATGAGTTTATCCGTCTCATCAAGGCTAGCTACGCGCTCTACGCCCCAAATGGCTTTGTTGTAGGCAGTCGCCACAAGTTTGCCCGGTGCGTAAAAAGTCGCATCAACGGTGATAGGCACATCAGTGCCGTTTGGCTGGTCGATAGCGGCGAATTCTTTTGCGCTAGCAAAGTTTTCATCGGTAAAATACACCGAACCGCCCGTGCCGACAATGGCAAATTCATCGTTTGTCTTGTCATAAGCTAAACCGCCTACAAAGCCCTTTTTGCCTGCATAGTTTTCAGGCACTATGGCTATGTCTTTGCTGCCGATGAGTTCAAGGGTTTGTGTCTCACTTGCAATGGGCGAATTTGCTGGGTTTGTGTCAAATGGAAAGCTTTTGTCCTCGTTTTCATTTGCGCCCGCTATCCAAGGTTTTGGTCCTTGATTGCCTCCAAGCAAACTCCATTTCGCAGGACGGAAGTTTTCGTGCCAATGCACAGGGTCCCAAAATTTAGCCGCTAAACCTATGTCCCAAGTGAAACGAGTGGCTGCTGGTGCGCCTCTACCGCCAAATGGTGGTGGTCCGTTTGTGATGAGAAACTGCAAGACATTTGCAAAGATGATGAGCGTAGAAAGTGCCACAACGCCTTTTGCGTAGCCGCTGAATTCTTTGATTTTCACGCTTGGTTCGAGCAAGTCCTTGCCTAAGACATTGTCTTTGCGGATAAAGAAAAGCATCAAAGCCATAGCCAAAATCACGCACCAATACACGACAAAAGCCCAAGTATAAGTGTGTAAGCCAAACATAGCCTCGCCAAAGCCTTGTCCTATGTCTCTTGCGGCGTGGTTGCCCACATGGCGCAAGCCCTCAAACAAGAACCAAAAGCCACATAAAAAGACTAGTGCGACATATTTGATTTTCACGCCATATCGCACCATAAACAAGCCTAAAACGCCCACAGCAACCATACCAAAGCGTTCGTGTCCGCAGAGCAAGCAAGGACTTTCGCCCTTAATGAAGCCCAAATAAACGCAAGCCATACCCACAGGCACGATTAAGATAATCGCCACAGCCGTGCTCATCACGAGATTGAAATTTTTCTCAGTAAGAAGAGAAACAAAAAAATCTTTCATCATCTACTCCTTACAGCGTGATGCCCGGCACCCAAGAAGATGCGCTCGCCACCATCCAAAGCACGAAGTCAAGTGCGATAGCACCGACTATCAAGCCAAAAGCCAAGCCTTCTTTTTGCGGCTTAAACCAAAGTAAAAGCACCGCTAAGAACGCCAACAAGTATTCTAAAAACTCCATTGAGTCTCCTTTGAGTGATATTGCAAAAATTTCTTTTTGCTGAGAGAAATTATATCTTAAATTTTGCGAAATTTTTATAAAATTGTTATGAAAAAGTTATTTTTAGTTTAAATTTACTAAAAATTTACCAAAATTTCGCTTTTTTTCTTGCGTTAAATGCTGAATTTTAGCCTTAAAGGCGTTTTTGAATTTAAATTTATTTATGATTGGGAAAAATTTACACAAGATGAGAAAACATTTAAAAAACTATGCTACAATGGCGAAATTTTTTTGTGAAAAAGGTGGTGCGTGATGATTTCTCGGACTTGGGGCGTGATAAAGCAGTATTATTTTCTTGTCATTGCTGTTTTGGTTATCTATGCTTTGGCGACTCACAAGCAAATAGGCGAGCTGTGTGCTGGTGTAGCCATACTTCTTTTTGGTATGTTCTTTTTGGGAGACGGCTTTAAATCCTTTTCGGGCGGATTTTTGGAGCGCATTTTAGCCCGCTACACCAAAACGCCTTTGAAAAGTATCGTTTTTGGCACGCTTGCCACGATGATAATGCAAAGTTCTACGCTCGTGTCCGTGCTGGCGATTTCTTTTGCAAGCGCGTCCTTAATCACGCTCACGCAAGGCATAGGCGTAATGTTTGGGGCGAATTTAGGCAACACAGCAGGCTCGTGGCTCATCGCTGGGGCTTCATCGATAAACATTTCTTCGCTTGCACTGCCCTTGATAGCGGGCGGTGTGCTTTTAACCTTTCATTCAAGCAAGATTTACAAGGGCATAGGCAAGGTTTTAGCTGGGCTTGGGTTCTTTTTCTTGGGTGTTTTTTACATAAAGGCTGGATTTGAGAGCTTTCAAGGCGTAATGGACTTATCACAATACAAATTTGAAGGCTACAAAGCGGTTTTTGCCTTTTTGCTGCTCGGTGCAGCCATAACTGCTATAATCCAAAGCTCACACGCTACCCTTGCCATCATCATCACGGCATTTTTGGAGCATCAAATCAGCTATGACGCTGCACTTGCAGCCGTGCTTGGCACGAGCGTGGGCGGCGTGGTAACGGCTCTTATAGCAAGCCTAAGCGCAAATGCCGAAGGACGCAGGCTGGCGTTGGCGAATTGTATCTTTAACTTCACCACGGTTTTTTTAGTCGTGGCGTTTTTCCCGCTTTTTAAATTTGCAAATGATTTTTTAGCGGATTTGATACACCTGCAAGGCGACTCCATACTGCGTTTATCACTCTTTCATACGCTTTTTAATCTCTTTGGCATAGTGCTTTTAACGGCTTTTATCCCCGCTTTGGCGAGATTTTTAAGCAAGATTTTCAAGCAAGCCACAAAGAGCGAAAGCACGCCACTTTTTATCAACGACACGCTTTTGCCTTTCCACGACACAGCGGTTAAGGCTTTGGGTAATGAAGTCTATCACCTGTATGACAATGCTTTTACCATCATCGCTCACACCATAGGCTTGCACCGCACGGACATTCGTGGCGATGAAAATTTAGAAGAAGTCGTCAAAAACACGGATTGGCTCAAAAAAGAAGTCAATGTCGATGAGCTTTATAAAAAGAAAATTAAATCTTTGTTTAACAATATAATGGATTTTTCAACCAAACTTCAAATTTCAGCAAATGACACCCAGCACGCACAGCGCATCGTGGCGCTTCAAATCGCTTCACGCAAAATCGCCGAAGCGACAAAGAACATAGGGCTTTTGCAAGAAAATATGCGTAAATTTTCAACAGGCAAAAACACCTCTCTCAAACAAGAGTATGATGAAATGCGCGTGGATTTAGGCAAACTTTTGCGTTTAATCGAGCAGATGAAAAATGTGCCTAAAAAAGGGCTTAAAAACACCAAAGGAATGCTGAAAAAGCAAAAAAAATTTTTTGAGCGCGAGGACAAGGACGCCTTTGAAGTAGTCGAAAATTTGATAAAGAAAAAGGCTATCACCACAGCAAATGGCACTTCGCTTTTAAATGATTTGTCATTTATTAACAATGTCGCCAAAGAGTTAATCGCCGCGATAAATCACCTTTATGGGCTGAGCAAAAATGTCTCTGTGGATTCTAAAATGCACAAGGACAAAAAAGAATTAAAACAAGGCAAGCACAAAAAGCATAAAGGACAGCACAATGGCTACGAGCGAGAGCTTTAAAGACTTTGTTTTGGAAAATTTAGAGCGCGCAAATGCTGAATTTAGCTTGAATTTCACATTTAACGCACGAAAAATGTTTGGAGAATACTGCATTTATGTCAATGACAAGGGCGTTTTAAAGCCACTTTGCTTGCTGTGCGATGAGAGTATTTTTGTGAAAAAGCTCGCAAAACTTGCTGAATTTGTGGCGCAAAATGCTGAGCGCTTTGAGACGGGCTATCCTTATGATGGGGCAAAAGAGCATTTCATCATCGACACTGAAAACGCTGAATTTTTAGGGGCTTTGCTTGAAATTTTAGTGCCGCTTTTGCCTGTGCCAAAACCCAAAAAGCCCAAAAATAAGTGAGAATTTAAGTTTTTCAAACAAGGCTTTGAAACGACTTAAAATTCAGCAAAAATTCAGCTCTTTTTTCTTTTAAATTCAGCCTAAATTTTTTATAATACTCATAAAAATTCAAGGAAAAATTATGAGTCAAAACGCGCAAATACCGCAAAATCCGCCTTTACAATTCACACACTTGCATTTACACACGGAGTATTCTTTGCTGGACGGGGCAAACAAACTCAAAGAGCTTGCTAAAACGCTCAAAGAGCAGGGTGCGACAAGCGTGGCGATGACAGACCACGGCAATATGTTTGGGGCGATTGATTTTTACAAAACGATGAAAGCAGAGGGCTTAAAGCCTATCATCGGCATAGAAGCTTACCTACACAACGGCGAAGAGCTAAATGACAAGACAACCAAACAGCGATTTCACCTTTGTTTGTATGCGAAAAATCAAACAGGCTATGAAAATTTAATGTATCTTAGCTCGCAAAGCTACATACAAGGCTTTTACTACTATCCGCGCATTAACAAAAACCTACTCAAAGCCCACAGCGAAGGGCTTATTTGTAGTTCGGCTTGCTTGCAAGGCGAGATAAATTGGCATTTAAACACAAACAACGAACGCAATGTCCGCTTTGGCGCAAAGGGCTATGAAATCGCCCGTGAGAGCGCACTTTGGTATAAAGAAGTTTTCGGCGATGATTTTTATTTGGAGCTTATGAGACACGGCATAAACGACCAGCTTTTCATCGATGAGCAAGTGGTAAGGCTTGCCAAAGAGCTAGATATTAAGCTCATCGCCACAAACGACACGCACTACACCTTTAAAGACAGAGCCAAAGCGCAAGAAGCGCTAATGTGTATCAATATGGGCGTGAAATTAAGCGACAAGGATAGGCTCAAACACAGCGTGAGCGAATTTTATGTCAAAACCGCCGCTCAAATGAACGAGCTTTTTGCGGACTTGCCAGAAGCTATTTTAAACACGCAAGAAGTGGCTGCAAAATGCGATTTAGAGCTTAAACTCGGCGACCCAACGCCGCCAAATTTTAAATTCGCAAGAGAGTATGCGAAAGATTATGATTTAGCCTTGCCCGAGCCTGAAAAGGAATTTAGCTTTGCCAACGATGATATGGTTTTTGAGTATTTGTGCCGCAAAGGACTTGACGAGCGGCTTAAATTCATCGATGAGAGCAAGCACGGCGAGTATAAAGAAAGATTAGAGCGAGAGATAAATATCATCGAAAAGATGAAGTTTTCAGGCTATATGCTCATCGTGCAAAATTTCATCGCTATGGCAAAGAGCAAGGACATAGCAGTAGGACCTGGGCGAGGTTCAGCCGCTGGCAGCCTTGTATCTTATGCGCTTAAAATCACGGATTTAGACCCTTTGCCTTACAACTTGCTTTTTGAGCGTTTTTTAAACCCTGAGCGCGTTTCAATGCCTGATATAGACATTGACTTTTGCCAAAACAAGCGCGATGAAGTGATTGATTATGTCATCGAAAAATATGGCTTTGACAAGGTAGCACAAGTTATCACCTTTAACAAACTTCTTGCCAAAGGCGTGATTCGCGATGTGGCGCGAATTTTTGATATGCCTTTAAATGAAGCTGATGAATTTGCTAAACTCATCCCTGATGAACTTAAAATCACGCTTGAAGATGCCTACGACAAAGAACCAAAAATCGCTGAATTTATCCAAACGCACCAAAACGCGCAAGAAATTTGGGATTATGCCCTTGCCTTAGAGGGACTAAACCGCAACGCAGGCGTGCACGCGGCTGGGCTTGTCATCTCAAATGAAAGCCTGTGGAAAAAAACGCCCTTGTTTCGCCCTACTAAAAATGACGAAAAACACCTTGTAACGCAGTATGCAAAGGACTTTTTAGAAGATGTGGATTTAATCAAATTCGACTTTTTGGGCTTAAAAACCCTTGATGTCATCGACAACGCCGTAAAACTTGTCAAACGCAGGTATGAAAAGGATTTGATTTGGGAGCAAATTGACTTAAACGATGCCAAAGTTTATGAAACTATACAAAGTGGCAACACGCTTGGTATCTTTCAAATCGAATCAAGCGGTATGCAGGCACTTAACGCCCGCTTAAAGCCTGATTGCTTTGAGGATTTAATCGCCGTGCTAGCCCTTTACCGCCCAGGTCCGCTTGATAGCGGAATGGTTGATGATTACATAGACATTAAGCACGGGCGCAAAAAGGTAAGCTACGCTTTTAAGGAACTTGAACCCATTTTAAAAGACACTTATGGGGTTATCGTTTATCAAGAACAAGTTATGCAAATCGTGCAAACTATCGGCGGTTTCACGCTTGGCGGGGCTGATATGGTGCGCCGTGCTATGGGAAAGAAAAAGCGCGAAATTTTAGACAAACTCAAAAGCGAGTATTTACAGGGTGCGAAAAAACAAGGTTTTGACACAAAAAAGGCTGATGATTTGTTCGAGCTTATCTTAAAATTCGCAGCATACGGCTTTAACAAATCTCACGCCGCCGCTTACGCTCTTGTCGCCTTTCAAACAGCGTTTTTAAAGACTTATTATCCTAGTGAATTTATGGCTGCTTTGCTTACAAGCGAACAAAACAAAGTAGAAAAAGTGGCGCAGTATATCGAGGAAATCAAAAGAATGAATATCAAACTCTTACCGCCAGATATTAACAAAGCCGTTGGAGAATTCAGCTCTATCAGGCTTGATGATGGTAGCGAAGCCATACTTTACGGGCTTGGGGCAATAAAAAGCGTGGGCGCGCCCGCTGTAACAAATCTCATCAAAGCACGCCCAAAAGAGGGCTTTGCTAGCATTGATGAATTTATGGCGAAAATCGACCCTGCTAAAATCAACAAACGCACTATGGAAAGCCTTATCAAAACGGGAGCTTTTGATGAGTATGGCTTTACGCGCAAATGCTTAATCGAAAATTTACCCGCACTTTGCGAAAATTCACGCAAAATCGCCGAACTCAAACGCAGTGCTGACAACTCACTTTTTGGGCTTGATGAGGTTGTAAGCACGATAAAAACGACAATTGTGCCTATCAAGGAAGAGTATGGTTTGAAAGAAAAGTTGGATTATGAAAAAGAAATTTTAGGCTTTTATCTTTCAGCGCACCCTTTGGACGAATTCAGCGAGCAAATCAACAAGCTTGATTATTTTAAAAGCCTAAATTTCGAGCAGCTTAACGGCAGCGGGCAGGTGCTTTGTATCGGCAAAATCGAGGATTTCAAGGCTTTGATGAGCAAAAGCGGCAAGCGATATGCCAAAATGCAAGTGATGGACTTTTACTCGTCCTTTCCTGTCGTGGTTTTTGAAAGAAATGTCGAAGAGCTTGAAGAGCTTTTTAAGGACGAGCAAAAACGGGCGTTAGCTTACGCCTTTCGGCTGAATTTCAAGCGAGATGACGGGGAATTTAGCCTTATGCTCAACGAAGTTATGGAGCTTGACAAGGTAGAACATAGCGGCGTGAAAGCAAAGACAGGGTTTAGAGCAAGGGCAAGTGAGAAAAAAGAATTCACACCCGAACCGCAAGAATTTGAACGCTCTATCATCGAGCTAAATCTCAGCAGGCTTGATAAAGAGCGCGTTTATGAGATTTATGAAATCGCCCGCACTTCGCACAACCCAAATTTAAAAGGCGGCAAAAAGCTTGTGCTGAAAGTGGCTTGCGTGGATTCTTGCCTTTTTTACGATACGCCCTTTGTCATCAGCGAGCAGGTAAAAGAGCAAATCGAGCGCAAATTTGTAAGCTGAATTTGCGCTTTTTGTTTGGTTTTGTCAAAATGTTTAATCAAATTTGAGATAAAATACGCTTTTAAATTCACAAAAAAGCCTTTGGCGATATTTGAAGGATAAATGATGAAAACCTTACTCAAAGCCCTTGAAAATGACGAACGCATAAGCGAGCAAGATGCTTATAAACTTTATGATTTAGACCTTTTTAGCTTGGCGAAATTTGCTCAAAAAAAGCGCGAAAAACTGCACGGCAAAAAGGTATATTTTAACATAAATCGCCACATAAACCCCACAAACATTTGCGCTGATACTTGTAAATTTTGCGCCTTTTCAGCGCACCGCAAGAACCCAAACCCCTATATGATGAGCTATGAAGAGATTATGAGCGTGGTTGATGCAAGCGTGAGTCGTGGTATCAAGGAAGTGCATATCGTTTCAGCACACAACAAAGACAGCTCGTGGCAGTGGTATTTGGAGATTTTTAAGATGATAAAAAGCAAGTATCCACAGCTACACATTAAGGCGATGACGGCGGCGGAGATTGACTTTTTAAAACGGCGTTGGGGGCTTTCGTATGAAGAAAGTATAGAAAAAATGATAGAATACGGCGTGGATTCTATGCCGGGCGGGGGTGCTGAGATTTTTGATGAGCAAATTCGCGCTCAAATTTGCAAGGGCAAGGTAAGCAGTCAAAATTGGCTCAAAATCCACGAGCTGTGGCACAAAAAAGGACGACAAAGCAACGCCACAATGCTTTTTGGGCATATTGAAACGCCAGCTCACAGAGTGGAGCATATCTTGCGGCTTCGGGCTTTGCAGGATATAACAGGCGGTTTTAACGCCTTTATACCGCTTGTTTGGCAAAAGGACAACAGCTTTTTGCCTATAAAACAGCAAGTTGATAGCGAAGAAATCCTTAAAACCATAGCTATATCGCGATTGGTGCTTGATAATGTGCCGCATATCAAGGCGTATTGGGCGACTATGGGCTTAAATTTAGCAATGGTAGCGCAAGAATTCGGCGCAAATGATTTAGACGGCACGATAGAAAAGGAAAGCATACAAAGTGCAGGCGGCGCAAAAAGCGCAAACGGCACAGCTTTAAACACCTTTATCGAAATGATACAAAGCTCAAATTTAATCCCTGTGGAAAGAGATAGCTTGTATAATGAGCTTAAAACCTATGTTTAGGGCTTTGGCGTGAATTTAGCTGGCGATTTTATGAGTGCTGGGCGTTGCATTTGAAACAAATTTAAGGTAAAATGCCGTTTTGATGAAAGGGACAAGCGATGGCGAGTTTTAGCAAAGATGAAATTTACACCGCCACAGAAGTGGTGCGCAATTTCAGCGCGATACTTGGCAAGGTGGCACAAAGCAAAAAAATAGTCATCTTAAAAAACAACAAATTTGAAGCAGTAATGCTGAATTTCAAAGAATACGAGCGACTTTCAAACGCTGTGGAGCTGCTTGAAAACATTTACAAAAACCAAAAGGCGTAAATATGGCTTTGGCTGAGCTTATTTGTGATGAAACGCCTTATAATTTGAGCTATGAGCTTTTGCACCCTGAAAAAAGTGCTTGCGTGCTTATCTTACACGGCTGGGGAGCGAACAAAGAGCTAATGAAAAGGGCTTTTGCGGGCGAGTTTGCGGACTTTTGTCATATTTATTTGGACTTGTGTGGCTTTGGCAAATCAAGCATTAGCAAGCCTTTAAACAGCTTTGAGTATGCAAAAATCATCAGCGAATTTTTAAAACAAAAAGAATTTGCCCCGCAAATCATCATCGGACATAGTTTTGGCGGCAAAATCGCCACGCTTTTAAGCAAGGAATTTACGCTCAAAATCCTTGTCCTGCTCTCATCAGCTGGCATTTGCTGGCAAAAAAGCCTTAAAGTGCGCGCTAAAATCGCCTTTTTCAAAGCCTTTAAAAGGCTTGGTTTTTCGCACTTTGGCTCATTTTTTGCGAGCAAAGACGCCAAAGGTATGAGTCAAACTATGTATGAAACCTTTAAAAATGTCGTTGATGAGGATTTTAGCGAGATTTTTAGCAGCGTAAAGTCTCAAACTCTCATCTTTTGGGGACAAACAGATAGTGCCACGCCCCTAAAAAGCGGCGAAAAAATCCACTCACTCATCACAAACAGCGAATTTTACGCCCTAAATGGCGAGCATTTTTTCTTTTTAGACAATGCGCCACTCATCGCAAAAAGCGTTTTAAGCGCACTTTCAAAGGCAAAAGATGAGTGAAATTTGCAGGCAAAATTTAGCGCATTTGCACGGCGCAAGTTTTTATCTATGCAAATTTTTTGTTTGCTTTTTTATGCGAGGGCAAATTTTTGCGTTTTATCGCGCTCAAAGGGCGATTTTGGCGCAAATTCAAGCACAAAAAGGACGAGTAAATGAGCTTTGATAATCCCGCAAATTTAGCCCTTATCAACGATTTTATCAGCGTTTTGGTGCTGAATTTCGCGCTTGGCTTTTATCTTATCACTGCTTTGCAATGGTTTTCTTACAAACTTTCGCGCATAATCTTTCATTTCACACGCTTTTCGTGGCATATTTTTTTCATCTTTTTGCCGTGGTTTGTTTATATCGGGCTTGACAGGTTTTTTCTCATTTATGCGTTCGTGTTTTGGTTGCCTATTTTGTGGCTTTGGCACAAAAAACTTGACAAAAAACTTGTTTTTACGACAAAAATAAAGGCATTTTTTGCCTTTTTGGGCTTTTTCACCCTTCTTTTTGCCGCACTTGGCTTTGTGTATGGGGTGCGAAGCAACCTTGCGGGGCTTGTTTTTGCGCTTATTTTTCTTAAAATCTTTGAAATTTGGCAAAATCACAAATTCACCAAACTCGCCCAGCAAAAACTCGCCCAAATGAGCGATTTAAAGATAATTCTCATCACCGCAAGCTATGGCAAAACCAGCATTAAAAACTTTTTATCCCAAATTTTAGCCAGCACTTTTAGCACCTACCACAGCCCGCGCAGTGTCAATACCTTGCTTGGCATAGTAGCAGATATCAACCAAAATTTAAGCGCAAACACCCAAATTTACATAGCCGAAGCAGGCGCGCGCCAAAAGGGCGACATTTTAGCCATAACTCGCCTTTTAAATCCCCAAATTTGCATTATCGGCGAGATAGGAAATGCGCATTTGGAGTATTTTAAAAGCGTTGAAAATATCCGCTCAACAAAGCTTGAAGCCTTGCAGAGCAAGCGTTTGCAAAAAGCCTTTTGCCACAGCTCCACCTTGCAAAATGAAAATAAGCAATGCGTTATTTATGATAAAGCCTTAAAAAGCGTAAATTCCACGCTTGACGGGCTTGAATTTGAGCTTAAATTTAAGGACAAAAACGAAGGCTTTCAAGCGAATTTACTTGGTAGTTTTAACGGCGAAAATTTAAGCGCTTGCATAATGTGCGCTGAATTTTTGGGTGTAAATTTAGAACGCATAAGGGCAAGCGTGGCGAGTTTAAGGGGCGTTGAGCATCGTTTGCAAATCATTTCTAAAACGCCAAAATTCATTATAGATGACGGCTTTAATGGCAATTTTAAAGGAATGAGCGAGAGTTATTTGCTTTGCAAAAGCTACGCTGGACGGCGCGTGCTGGTAACGCCGGGCATCGTTGAAGTAAATGCTGAGCAAAACAAAGCCCTTTGCGAAACGATAAATTCGTGCTTTGACCTTGTCATCATCATCGGTGAAGTGAATTCAAGGACTTTGAGCGAAAATGTGAGCGTGCCAAAAATCGTGCTGAAAGACAAAGCCACGCTCGTTCAAACCCTCGCCACACAGACAAAAAATGGGGATTTAATCCTCTTTTCAAACGACACACCAAGCTTTATGTGAATTTATCGCCAAAACGCCCGCAAAATTTCGTTAAAAAGTAGCGTTTTTGGGCTTGCATTTAAAAAAATTCACGCAAAACTTTGATGAGAGTATAAAAAAACCTTAATTTTGGACGAATTTGTCTGATGGCACTTCATCGCAAAGAATTTGCGAAATCAAGCCAAAAGGACTTTTATGAGAGCGATTTTATCTTTGCTTGGGCTTTTGAGCCTTTGCGTGGGAGTTGCTTTTGCTGGACTTATCGACTCGCAACGCAGTATTGATACACATTCTAAACGCGCCTTTGAACTCATCGACAGGTCGATACAAAGGGCTGATGATGTTACTTACAGGCACACGGATATTTCTCGCAAGGACACAAACAGAATGATGAAAGCCTCACGCAAGGATTTAGGCAGGGCAGCCAAACGCAGCAAAAAGGCGATTTATTGACAAAGGGCGTGAATTTGTTTTTATGCTCTAAAATGAGTAAAATTCTTAAATTTTTTAAATTTCGTTGCCTCAAAAATCATATAATTATGTCATTTTAAACTTTTGGAGAGGTAAATGAAAGCCATAGGTTCAAATTTAACGCCGATTTTAAGCATAGCTGGGAGTGATTGTAGTGGCGGGGCTGGAATTCAGGCGGATTTAAAGACATTTAGTGCGCACAAGCTCTTTGGAATGAGCGTTATCGTAAGTGTAGTGGCTGAAAACACCGCACGCGTCATCTCTTGCTTTGACATATCAGCGCAAAGTGTCGATGAACAAATGCTTGCCGTCTTTGAGGACATAGTGCCAAAAGCTACCAAAATAGGAATGCTTCCTTCAAAAGAGCTTATGGCGTGCATTGTGCAGAATTTAAGGCGTTTTAAGCCCGAAAATGTCGTCATCGACCCTGTAATGTTTGCCAAAAATGGCTACGCGCTAATGCCTCCGCAAAATTGCGAATTCTTTGCTCAAACTATGCTTGAATTTGCCGACATTCTCACGCCAAATATCCCTGAGGCTGAGTTTTTGTGCGGTTTTGAGATAAAAGATGAAAACGCGATGATAAAGGCGGCAAAAGCCCTTTGTCAAAAGGGCGCAAAAGCCGTGTTGCTTAAAGGCGGACACCGCAAGGACAACGCAAATGACATTTTTTTTGACGGACAAGAGATACATTTGCTCGAAAGCAAACGCATAGACACCAAAAACACGCACGGCACGGGCTGCACGCTAAGCTCTGCCATCGCTTCAAACCTAGCACTTGGCAAGGACAAACTGGGCGCAGTTAAAGCCGCAAAAGAGTATGTATTTGGGGCGATTTTGCACTCTTTGAGTCTTGGCAAGGGCTGTGGTCCTACAAATCACTTTTATAAATTCCTAGAAAATGATTGATTTAAGCCTTTATCTTGTCGCAAGTCGTGGCAATTTAGATGATGAGAGCTTTTTAAATCTCATCAAATCCGCCATAAAAGGTGGCGTGAGCGTGGTGCAACTGCGCGAAAAAGCCTTAAATTCACGCGAATTTTACACTTTGGCTTTAAGGCTTAAAGGCTTGTGCGATGAGTTTCAAACACCCCTAATCATCAACGACAGAATGGACATCGCCCTAGCTATAAACGCGGCGGGCGTGCATTTAGGGCAAGAGGATTTGCCTGTAAGCGTGGTTAGAACACTTTTGGGAGACGATAAAATCATAGGTTTGAGCGCAAAAACGCTTTCTCAGCTTGAAAGCGCAAGCGGAGCGGATTATGTAGGCTGTGGAGCGGTGTTTAAAAGCCCTACAAAAGATAGCTCTATCATCGGCGTGGCTGGACTTAACGCACTTTGTGAGAAAAGCAAACTGCCTGTGGTAGCCATAGGCGGCATTTGCGCTGCTAACATTGCCTTGCTAAAATCCTGCAAAATCGCTGGTGTAGCGGTGTCAAGTGCCATCTTAAACGCTCCAAATCCTTACCAAGCAAGCCTTACTCTCAAACAAGCCTTGCCAAATGCCTTGCATAAGGGCGCAAGATGATATATCTCATCGCTAAGGGACGCTTTCGCGGGGTGAAAAGCATAGTGCTGAATTCACTTGAATTTAAGCCTTTTTGCGTGAATTTAAACGACTTTGACGCACTTTTAATCAGCTCTAAAAATGCCTTAAACGCACTAGCACAAAGCAAAAGTAAGCTGAATTTAGCCATAAGCGTGTATGCTGTGGGCGATGAGAGTGCAAAATGTGCCAAAAAAATGGGCTTTACGAGCGTAAAAACTCCGCCAAAGGCTTATGGTAAGGACTTAGCAAAGGCTTACAAAGCTGAGCTTAAAGGCAAAAAGTGCTTGTATTTAAGGGCTGAAAAAATCGCTTCAAACCTGCCTCAAACGCTCATAAATTCGGGCGTTGATTTATGTCAAATCATCGCTTATCAAAATGTCTTTACCCTGCCAAAAAAGCCTACAAAGCTCGAAAAACCCGCTGTTTTTATCTTTGTTTCTCCATCAAGCGTGCGAAATTTCTTGCAAATTTACACCCTTGATGAGAATGATAAATGCGTGGCTATCGGAGAAACCACAGCAACGGCTTTGCCACACAATCAAAGCGTTTTTATCCCCGAAAAACAAAGCATTAAGGCTTGTGTGGAGCTGGCAAGGCAGCTAGAAAAGGCGTTTTAGCTTTCCTTAAAAAGTTTTGACACCAGCTTTAAGGCTCTTCCTTCTTCATCGCCCTTTTTTTCTTTTTTAGCGATTTGATTGACATATTCTTCAAGCTTTTCTTGTGAATTCACCGCCCTTGCGCGTGGGGCTTTGCCGACTCTTTCATACTCGCCGTCATTTTTGAGATTGTAGGCTAGTTCGTTGTCGCTAAGCTGCATTTTCAAAATCCGCAAAAGTTTCGCTTTGAGCTTTTCATCATAAATGGGCGTCATCAGTTCGAGCCTGCGTTCTAAATTTCGCGGCATCCAGTCCGCACTTGATATGAAATAATGCGGCGCAGAGTGCTTGAAATAAAAAATTCTTGCGTGTTCTAGGTATTTGCCGACTATGCTTCGCACGCGGATATTTGCGCTGTAAGGCTCGTTGGGCTTTAAACAACAAATGCCGCGAATGATTAAATCCACCTGCACGCCCGCTTGGGAGGCTTCATACAAGGCGTTGATGACATCACTATCCACAAGTGAATTCATCTTAGCGATGATGACACCATCGTTTTTCATCGCTGTTTCAGTCGCTATCATCTTTAAAATGTTTTCTTTGATTTGCTTTGGACTCATCGAAAGCACTTCTAAACGGCGTTTTTTGTTAAAGCCCGTGAGTATGTGAAAAAATGTCGTTACATCGTCCGCAAAGTCCGCTCGGCTCGTAAAATAACTCACATCGGTGTAAATTCGCGCTGTGCCTGCGTTGTAGTTGCCCGTGCCTAAATGCACATAGAATTTAAGGGCGTTTTGCTCTTTGCGTATGATTTGGCACACTTTGGCGTGCACCTTAAAGCCCGTGATACCATAAATCACATGCGCGCCTGCACTTTCAAGTGCCTTTGCCCAGTGTAGGTTGTTTTCCTCATCAAAACGCGCTTTCAGCTCGACCATCACGGTTACTTGCTTGCCGTCATTTGCCGCATCAATCAAAGCCCCAACTATGTTTGAATTCTTTGCCACGCGGTAAAGTGTCATTCTTATGGAGATGACGCTCGGGTCGGTGCTGGCTTCTTTGATAAAGCTATACACAGGGTCAAAGCTCTCATAAGGGTGAAAAAGCAAAATGTCTTCTTTGGCGATATGCTCGAACATTGAAGTGTTTTCTACCACTGAAAATGGCGGCAAAAGTTTTGGCATATAGGCTGGATAAAGCAAGCGCGTAAAGGCTTTGTTGCCCACAATCTGCCACAAAGATGGCAAATTCAGCAAAGTGCCATACTCATAAATGTCATCGGGGTGAATTTTCATATGTGAATTTAAAAATTCCAAAATCTGCTTGTCTATGCCTTTTTGGATTTGCAATCGCACGAGTGCGCCTTTTTTCCGTAACTGCAAGCCCTGCTCTAACATTATCATAAAGTCATCAGCCTCTTCTTCTTCTATGCTTAAATCCGCATTTCTCGTTACGCGAAAGGGTGCGGAGGCAAGCAGCTTGTAGCCGGGAAAAATTTCTTCTATATGGTGATGGAGTATGCTTTCTATGGGGACATAGGTGTTTGAGCTTACTTCAAAAAAGCGCGGCAAAACGCTTGGGATTTTAATCATACCAAATTTCACAAGCTCGGCGTTTGTGGCTTCGCACAGCTTCACCGCAAGCGAAAAGCTTAAATTCACAAGGTGCGGAAAGGGGTGAGTGCTATCAACAGCGATAGGAACGATGAGTGCAAGTATGTTTGAGTGAAAATACGCATCGCATTTTTTTTGCAAACTCGCACTTAAATCTTGGTAATTTTTGATAAAAAGCCGTTCTTTTTCAAGCTCGCTGATGGTTTGAGCAAAATACTTTTCAAGCATCAAACGCTCTTTGTGTAAGTAAGCGCGGATTTGCTCTAACTGCTCCAAAGGACTCAGCTCATCGCCGCCACTGCCCACGCCCGCAGCAAAAAGCTGTTTAAGCCCCGCCACTCGCACCATATAAAACTCGTCCAAATTCGTGCAGTAAATGGCGATGAATTTGAGCTTTTCAAGCAAGGGCAAATCCTTGCTGCACTGGTCTAGCACGCGTGTGTTGAAACGAAGCCAGCTCAGCTCGCGGTTAAAAAATCTCGCCGTAGCCATAAGTGTCCTTTCAAGTGAATTTATCAGCTAAATTCTAGCATTTATTTTAAATTTTGCAAAGAGTTTTGATGAATTTTCAACATTTTTTAAACGCTTTGCTACCTTTTGGCTAGGCTCGGTTCTATGGTGCAGTGTCCAATGTCGAATTTTTCATACAAAAGATGAGAAATTTGCTTTGAAAGTGCTTCAAATTCGCTAATAGAATTTTCGCTTACTTGCAAGTGCATAGTCGCCACGAACATTTTGTTTGTAATCTGCGAAATATGCAAGTCCTCAATCCTAACAACAGCCTTATGGCTTGAAATTTCAGCCTTTACCTGCGCTATGTCAATGGGAGAGCTTTCAAGCAAGATATTTACGCTTTGTTTGATGAGTATAAACGCCCAGCGCAAGAGCAAAAGAGCGATTAAAAGCCCCAAAATAGTGTCTATATAATAAATCTGCGTAAAATAAACCACTACACCTCCTATGATAACGGCAACAGAGCTTAACAAATCGCTCATAAGGTGTAAAAATGCGGACTTTATGTTGATATTTTCTAAATTTCCGCCCTTAAACATTAAAAATCCCGTAAAGGCATTGACACAAAGCCCGATGATAGCGACTACAATCATAGTTTGAGCGTCAATTTCACTCGGTTTTATGAGCTTTTCAATGGCTTCATAGCTCACAAATCCCGCCGCAAGCAGTATGGTAAGCCCGTTGATAAAGGCTACAAGGATTTCAAGGCGAAAGTAACCAAAGGTTTTTTGCTCGCTGTGCCATTTTTGCGTGGCTAAAATAGCCAAAAAGCTCAGCGCCAACGCAAAGGCATCAGAAAACATATGCAAGGTATCGCTTAAAAGTGCCAAAGAATTCGTCCGCAAGGCGTAGATAAATTGTATAATCATCATCGCACTCGTCATTGCAAGGGCGATGAGCAGGACTTTTTTGTCAGCCTTTCTTGCATCAAAATGACTATGCTCGTGCGAATGGCTGTGTGAGTGTTCGTGGTGTGAATGCTCGTGGTGAGCGTGCTTGTCGCAAGAGTGAGAGGCTTTGTGGCTAGCATTTTTGTTTGCTAGTGGCTCGTGAAATAAAAATTTTTGCGAATTCATAAAAATTTTACCTTTCTTTAAGCTAAATTTAATTTAAAATACGATACTATACCCTAGTATATCTTAAAAAACGCTTAAAGGAAGGACAATGGCAAAAAAAGAAGAAACTTCTACACCAGAAGTCAAGGTAAAGAAAAAGCGCGGACGCCCAAGGCTCAACAAAGAACCTGTCGTCAAAGAGCCTAAAAGACGCGGACGCCCGCCTCTGAACGCCCCAAAGGTAAAGAAAGAAAGCTATCTCACAGCTGACACAGCGCCAGACAAACGCAAGCTACTCGTGCGCGCGGCGAAAATTCGCGGGCAAATCAACGGCTTGGAGCGGGTTATCTTTGAGGAAAAGAGTTGCGAGGCTATCTTTAACCAAGCCACAGCCATCAAAGGTGGCGTAGATGCTTTGATGAAGATGATTTTGGACGAGCATTTGAAGAAAAGTTTCGTTCTAGCCGAGACAAAGGCGCAAAGAGAAGAGCAAACCGCCCATCTCATCAGCATTTTAAAAAGCTATTTTAAGCAAATGTAGCTTGATTTAGCCTGTATTAAGGGCTTAAAAAAAGCGACTTTGTTCGTCTTAATTGTCTTTTTTGTGCTAAAATGCCGTTTTTAAAAAGAGATTAAGGAACGATGATGAAAGTGGAGATTTCACAAAGTGCGAATTTACCGAGTCGCTTGGGCGAATTTAAGCTGCAAGTCTTTAAAGAGGGCGAAAAAGAGCATTTGTGTATAACAAAGGGCGAGATTAAGGACATTTTAAATGTGCGAATTCACTCAGAGTGCCTTACGGGCGATGCCTTACACTCTATGAAGTGCGATTGTGGCGAGCAGCTAGACTTTGCTCTGCGTTACATACAAGCAAATGGCGGTATGGTGATTTACTTGCGCCAAGAAGGGCGTGGCATAGGGCTTTTAAACAAAATCAACGCCTACGCACTCCAAGACACAGGGCTTGACACGGTTGAAGCAAACTTAAAGCTCGGTTTTAAGGACGATGAAAGGGATTACAGGATAGTTGAATTCATCTTTAAACACTATGGCATCAGCAAAATCAACCTACTGACAAACAACCCAAGCAAGCTTGAAAGCCTAAAATTCGTGCAAGTGATGAGCCGCGTGCCTATCATCATCGAGGCAAACAGCTTTAACAAAGACTACTTGCAAGTAAAGCACGAAAAAATGGGGCATTTGTTTTGAATTTTGAGCTTTTGCGCGAAAATTTAGACTTTTTGCGCGAATTTGACGAGGCAAATTTAAAGGCGCTCAAAGCTAAGTTAAACGCCTATGAGAGCCTTTTTTACAGCTTTGGCAAGGTGCATAATATAAGCCATTTTAAAGCCCTTGAAAAAGAGCTTATTGATAGCCTTAAAATTTTGGATTTTAAGGATTTAAGTGGCTTTAAAAACGCCGTTGATATAGGCTCTGGGGCGGGTTTTCCTGCGCTTTTTTTAGCCCTTATTTTAAAGACAAATTTCACTCTTTTTGAGCCAAATGCAAAAAAAGCAGCCTTTTTAATGCTCGTAAAAAGCGAGCTGGGGCTTGAAAATGTGAGCGTTGTCAAAGAAAGAATAGAGCGTTTTGAGCTAAAATTTAAAGCCCAGCTCATCACTTCAAGAGCTTTAATGAGCGCGCCCGAGCTTGTGGGGCTTTGCGAGGGGTTTTTTGATGAAAACACGCTTTTTTTGCTTTACAAAGGCTCAAAGGTTTATGATGAACTAAAAGGCTTTGCAGAGTATGAAATCGCCGAGTTTGACAAGAGAAAATATGTGCTGATAAAAGCGAAAAATTTAAGCAAAAAAGCCATTTAAACAAAAATGCTTAATGACTTTTTCAAGCGCGATTTTACAAGCAAATTCTGCTAAATTTTTTGTTTGCAAGCCCTAACAAACAGCACATAAGGTTCTTTAAATCGTTTTTGCAAATCCTTAAAAACGCACAAAGCCCACTCAATCGTTTTTACGAACAAAACGAAAGACAAAATGACAAAAATCCTATCTGCCATTATCCGTCATTGCGAACAAAAATAATGTAGCAAATTTACCCCAACTCGTCATTGCAAGCCGTTTTCACAAAAAACGGCGCGGCAAGCTACAAATTTAAACGCAAATTTACCTTTGGATTGCCACGAATTTGCACGCTTGCGCTTTGCAAATTCTCGCAATGACAAAGTCCTTGTCATACTGACTTGTCTTGCCATACCGAATCGTTTTACATTGTCATACTGACTAACAAACTCTGCGTGCTGTTTTAACCGCTTGCCATCACAAACAAAAGCACAAAGCCACGCTTTTTGAAAAAGAGTTTCATCAACAAGCAAGCCAAATTTATCATCACAAATTCAGCTTGTTTGCCCTTTGGTTAGCATTTTGCGCTAGCTCACACGGGCATTACTCTTATGTTTGGGCTTAATTCCTCTTGCAAGATATTTTCTATGGCGTAAAGTGTCGCCCCACTCCCACTAGAACAGCCACTGCACGCTCCAAGATAGCGGATATAGACATCGACAAAGCCATTTTCAGCCTTTTGTATGTCAATCACTTCCAAATCCCCACCATCGCTATGAAGCATAGCTCTAATTTCGGCATCTAAAACAGCTTCGACTGCTTTAAGCTGCCCTACCATAGTCATTTCCTCAAAGCCAACATCGCTTTTTGCGGCTTTTGCTATGCGCTCTTTGTCCATTTCTGCGCGGGTTTGAGCTAAAATATCCACAAGATAATAATCCCTCTTTTCGTGTCCGCCCGCCTTCACACAGGACTTGCAAAAGGCGCCTGCTTTGGTGTATTGCGTGATTTCCTCAACCGTGTGTAAGTCATTTAGCCGTATCACTTCTTTTATCGTGCCAAGTGAGACACGGGCGCACTCACAGACGATGATTTGGTCTTCAAAACTTGCCGCATCTATGCCCTTATACTGCGCAGCAGCTTGTTTTATAACATCATAAGCCATAACCGAGCAGTGCATTTTTTGCGGTGGCACGGCGGGCGTTTCAGGGTCATCGCGCATTGCAAATTCCACATCTAAATTTGTGATTTTTACCGCCTCATCAACCTTTTTGCCTATGCACATACCAGCCATTGTGTCGCTACTTGCAATAGCCGTGCCACAGCCAAAGCTCTTAAATTTAGCGTCCTTGATAATGTCCGTTTTCTCATCGACAAGCCAGTAAAGCCTTACAGCATCCCCACAGCTTTCCGCACCAAAATCAGCCACGATGAGTCTTGTGTTTGTTTTTTTCGCGTCCTCTTCGGTAAATTCGCCCATATATTTGGGGTTATTCATCGCATTTTGCACCTTTTGAGAGTATTCGTCCCAAATCGAACCGCCTATTAAGTTGTTTTTTCCCATTGTTTTTCCTTTCTAATGCCCTGTGGGCGCATACGCATAAGTGCTTGATATGCCCCTTAATCTTGTCGTGGCGTTTTTAATCTGCTGCGCCGCATAATCAATCTCCGCCTCCGTGTTAAAGCGCGACAGAGAGAGCCTCAAAGCCGTGTGCGCTAAGTCGTTGTGCGCTCCGATGGCTTGCATTACGGGGTTGCTTTCTAAATCCTCGCTCGCACACGCTGAACCCGTGCTTGCGGCTATGCCGTTTTGGTTTAAATCCCACAGCATAGCCTCGCCCTCCACTCCGCGAATGCTCGCTAAAATGGTGTTTGGCACGCGGTTTTGGCGCGAACCTACCACGCTTGTGTCTTCAAGCGTAAGTATGGCGTCTTCAAGCTTGTCTCTTAGGCGTTTTATGTGGCTATCCTCGTAATCAAGCATTAAATTTGCAAGCCTTAACGCCTCGCCCATCGCTACAATGCCCGCTACATTGAGCGTGCCGCTTCTTCGTCCGCTCATTTGCTCGCCTCCGTGCAAAAGTGGGCTGAGCGTAACGCCTTTTTTGATGAAAAGTCCGCCCACGCCTTTGGGTCCGTGAAATTTATGCGCTGAAAAGCTGGCAAAATCGACATTTACGCCCTGCAAATCCACTTTGATTTTACCCACAGCCTGAGTGGCGTCCGTGTGAAAAAGTGCGCCGAATTCGTGTGCGATGTCCGCCATTTGAGCCACAGGAAAAATCATACCCGTTTCGTTGTTCGCCCACATAATGCTTACAAGGGCTGTTTTGTTTGAAATAGCCCTTTTTAAGTCATCTACTGAGCTTAAACCCTCGCTGTTTATCGGTAAATCAATCACCTTAACGCCTAAACTCTCTAAAAAGTGCGCTGCTGCTCGCACTGCTGGGTGTTCTACGCCTGAGATGATGATTTCATTGCGCTCGCTGTCCTTTATGTAGTCAAAATACACGCTTTTAAGCACCCAGTTAATGCTCTCAGTCGCGCAAGAAGTGATGACAATGTCATCATTTTCGCTCGCGTGTAAGCCCGCATAAAGCTTGTCTAATGCCTCGCCTAACGCCTTGTGCGTGGCACTTCCCCACTGATGAAGGCTGTTTGGGTTGCCATAGCTTTCGCACAAAAAGGGTTTCATCAGCTCGAAAGCCTGCGGGTCAATCATAGTCGTGGCGTTGTTGTCTAAATACACTTTCATTTTCGCTCTCTTTTAGCTTTTTGAAAAATTCTCAAACGATAAAAATTCATCTTTAATAAGATTTATTTTATCTCTTTTAATTTTTGCAAAATGATAACACAAAATTCTAAAAAATTCATAACACTTGGTAATTTTTTTGAATTTTTTGTCGCACGCTCGGGTTAAATTCAGCCCAAAAACTTGAATTTTACCCTAAAAATTTGACATTGTAGAATTTTTTGCTATAATGTGCGGTAAATTTTTCTCAATAAGGAGCCTTTTTGGACCCTAGCCAGATTCCCCCCGCGATAAATGCGGGATACTCTACGCTGATGATTTTGGCGGCTTTATTTTTCGTTTTTTTAAACGCTTTTTTCGTTTTGTGCGAATTCAGCATTGTCAAAGTGCGCCATTCTAAACTCGAACAACTTCTCAAAGAAAAAAAAGGCGGCGCAAAGCAAGCACTTGAAATCTCATCAAACCTTGACACTTATTTGAGTGCTTGTCAGCTGGGCATTACGCTTAGTTCTCTTGCGCTTGGTTGGCTTGGAGAGCCTGCCATAGCTCGTTTGCTTTCGGCGTGGCTCGAAAGCACCACGCTTTCGCCTACTTTAACGCACACCATATCCATAGCTATAACCTTTGCGCTCATCACGCTACTGCATGTTGTGCTTGGCGAGCTTGTGCCAAAGAGTGTGGCTATCGCATTAGCCGACAAAACGGCACTTTTAGTAGCCCGCCCCTTGCATATCTTTTGGCTACTCTTTTATCCGCTCATCAAAACCTTTGATTTTCTCGCTATGCTGGGCTTAAAATTCATAGGCATAAAGCCAGCAAAAGAGAGTGAGACGGTGCATTCTGATGAAGAGATTAAAATCATCGCCAGCGAAAGCCAGCGCGGCGGGGTTTTGGACGAGTTTGAGACGGAGATTATCCGCAATGCTGTGGATTTTAGCGATATAGTCGCCAAAGAAGTGATGACACCGCGCAAGGATATGATTTGCCTTAACAAAAACAAGTCTTATGACGAAAATATGAAGATAGTGAGCGAATACAAACACACGCGTTTTCCATACATAAACGACTCCAAAGACAGCATTTTGGGTATGATACACATAAGGGATTTGATGAAAAACGAGATTGTCGGGGGGCAAAAGCGGCTTGATGATTTCGTGCGCCCTATGTTTTTGGTGCCAGAAAATGTCAGCATCTCTAAAATCCTTATCCGTATGAATAAAGAACGCACTCACACTGCTTTGGTAGTCGATGAATACGGCGGCACAGCGGGCTTAATCACTATGGAGGACATAATGGAGGAAATCGTGGGCGACATAAATGACGAACACGATGATAAAATCGAGGATTACAAGAAATTAAGCGATGATATATATGAATTTAAGGGGCGTTACGACATAGAAAGTGTCGAAGAACTCTTAAATATCGTCTATCCAGAGGATTTAGACCAAGTAACTATCGGTGGCTATGTGTTTAACCTGCTCGGGCGTTTGCCTGTTGTCGGGGACAAGGCGGAGGACGAGCTGTGCTACTATGAAGTTAAAAGAATGGACGGCAACGCGATAGACAAGGTAAAAGTGATGAAAAAAAGAGAGGACGAGCAATGAAAAAAACGCTCACTCTCTTGCTTGCCCTTGCTGCAAACGCCATTGCTGAGGGCTTTTGCACGGACGATGGCACTTGCTTTAAAAACGACCCTGAATTTTTCAAGCACTACACTTACTACTTGTATGTCGAGGAAAAGAGCATTTACCTTAGCGGCAAGAGCAAAAAAACGCCCAAAAGATTTGTCAAAAAATGCGAACTCAAACAGCAAGGCGACAAATGCAGCTTTGTCATCACTTATGATTAAGGATTTGCTGAATTTTAGCGCTTTGGTGTGTTAGGCGGAGTGAATTTATGCTTTGTGATTTTGCACATTTTTTATGAATTTTTAAACCCGCACAACGCTAAATGCGCTAACAAAAGGCATAAATTCAAACAGCTTTTTTTAAAAATGAAATTTAGCGCAAAAATTCAGCTTTTTAAACCAAAATTTAATTTTTTTATAGTAAAATGTCATCATCAAATTTTAAAGGAAATTCTATGAAAAAGATTTTTGCACTCTTGTGCGTGTGCGCTGGGCTTTTGTTTGGGGTTGTCAATATCAACACCGCAGGCATCGAGGAGCTTAAAACGCTCAAAGGCATAGGCGAAGGCAAGGCACAAGCAATCATCGATTACCGCAAGGACCACAACTTCACTTCTATCGAGGAAATCAAGCAAGTTAAGGGCATAGGCGACAAGCTCTTTCAAGGCATAAAAAACGACATTGTCATCAAGTAAGGGCTGTTTAAAGGCTTTTTCAAGGCAGTTTGAGCGAAATTTATGCAGGCAAAGCGTTTGCATAAATTTATAGCGTGAAGCTTTGAGTTAGCTTTTTTGGGGCTTGTGATGATTTTTAAGGCGACCTTGCTCGCTTACCATAAAGGCAACTTATGCAAAAAAGACAAACTTGGAGCAGCACGCTTACTTACATACTCACGGTAGCAGGTGCTACCATAGGCTTTGGGGCGACTTGGCGTTTTCCTTATCTTGTGGGCGAAAACGGCGGAGCGGCTTTTGTGCTGGTCTTTTGCGTGGCGATGATAGCCATAGGAATCCCCGTGATTTTGGTTGAAAATGTCATCGGACGGCGGGCGCAAAAAAATAGTGTCGATGCTTTCGCGCCAAATTTAGCTCAGGATTTGGGTGAAAATTCAGCGCAAAATTCAGCAAACGCAAAAAATTTAAATTCAGCCCCAAATTTAAAAGCAAATTCAAACGAAAACAAAGCGTGGCGCGGAGTTGGCTATTTGGGGCTTTTGGGTAGCTTTGGCATAATGGCTTATTATATGGTGCTTGGCGGCTGGGTTTTGGTGTATATTTACAATCTCATCTTTGGGGATTTCAACCTTTCAAGCCCCGTCAGCAAAGAATACACCAGCGAATTTTACGCGCAAAATATCGAGCATAACCCGCTTTTCATCGGCATTTTCACGGCACTTTTCGTGCTTTTAAATTATGTCATTTTGAAAAAAGGTATCATCAACGGCATAGAAAAGGCGGTGAAATTCCTTATGCCCTTGCTTTTTTTGTGTCTCATCATCGTCATCATTCGCAACCTAAGCTTGGACGGGGCTTTGGAGGGTGTGAAATTTTATTTAAGCCCTGATTTTAGCAAAATCACGCCAAAACTACTCATCGATGTGCTAGGACAAGTCTTTTTCGCCCTATCTTTGGGCTTTGGCGTGATGATAACGCTTTCATCGCACCTAAAAAAGGACGAAAATCTCATCAAAACAGCCACTTACACGGGCGTTTTAAACACGCTGATAGCCATTTTAGCGGGCTTTATGATATTTCCAGCCCTATTTAGTGCGGGGCTATCGCCCGATAAGGGTCCATCGCTCGTCTTTGAAACCCTACCCATCGCCTTTTCGTATGTGAAATTTGGCACTTTTGTGTGCGCGCTTTTTTTCGTTTTGTTGCTTGTAGCCGCGCTCACCACGAGCCTGCCGATATATCAAGTCATCATCAGCGTTTTGGAGGAAAAATTTAAGCTTAGCAAAAACACAGCCATAAATTTAACTTTGGGCGGAATTTTTGTGCTTGGAAATCTGCCCTGCATACTTGCTTATGGGGCTTGGCGCGACATTAAAATCGTGGGCGCGAAAAACATTTTTGACAGCTTTGATTTCATCAGCGGCAATGTGCTTTTCGTGCTTACAGCCTTTTTGTGCTGCGTTTATGTGGGCTGGGTGATGAAAGATGAGGCGATAAACGAGCTTAGCAACGGGGGCAAAATCAAAAGCAAGTGGATAAAAATTTGGTTTTATTATGTGAAATTCATCGTGCCTGTGGTTATCGGAGCGATTTTTTACTTTGGGATTGTGGGCTAAATTTAAACTCACGCACTCAAAACAAGGCTTAAATTTAGGCTTTGAAAGCACAATAAGCCCTTTTTCAAGGGCTTATTGTGTGGCTTAAATTTTGCGAAATTTAAGGCTTATCAAATTCACACTTATTTAAATTTCACGCTTGCTAAACCTTGCGCTTAAATTTGCCCGTAAATTCAAGCAAATTCGAGCTAAATTTGCTAAAACTTTTTCCACAAACTCACACCAAATATCGAGCTGGGAGCTGAATTTGAGCCTGAACCTGTGCCAAAGAGCGATATAGCCGTGTTATCATCAAAGCTATATGAAAAACCTAGCGATACAGTGGGGATTGAGTAGTTGCCTGTGTATTGTCTGCCGTTGTATTTGCTAGCTTCTTGGTAGCTTTGCTGAAAGCCTATATCAAGGGAAACTTTGGGGCTTAAAATGATAGAGCCGTCAAAGCCCCCATAGTAAGCATTGCCAAAATTCACGGAGTTGCCGTTAAATTTTAAGTTATCATTGTAGCCAAAACCCACATACAAAGAAAGTATAAGTGGGTCGCTATAAGTTTTAAAACTCACTTGTGCGCTGGCGTTTTTTGCACTGAAATTTTTTATCACTCCATCAAAACGCACCCGTCAAATGCACCTAAATTTAGCGAAATTTGTGGGATAAAAGAGCCTAAACTATCAAAGCTATATATCACGCCTACGCCTATGCTATCAAAATTTGCCCTTTGTTCTGTGGAGTATTCGCTTATCAAAAAACCCTCTTCTATGTCGCTTCTTATGTAAGTTGCTTTGGCGTTTAAGAGCAAATCAAAGCTTTGAGTGAGCGAATAAATCAGCGTTTGGCGCAAGCTAATTTGCTTGTTATCAAGGTAGTTTTTGCCGTCATTAAATACCGACACATAAGGCTTTGAGTTATAAAAATCCGCATTGCCACTGCTTAAATACTCCAAACTTGTGATACTCCTTAAACCGATTTGCTTTTTAAAAAGGCTGTCAAAACTTATGGGGTCAGAGCCAAAAGCGCAAGTAAAAAAGATGAAAGACACAAGAATTTTTTTCATCAAACAAACCTTAAAATCTCACTTTGATTTTATCAAGCAAATGCGTGCTAAAAAAGTGTGTCTTTTCGCTCTTAAAGCCTTGAAAGTCCTTTGGCAAGATGATGAGAGCGTATCCACCTTTTTTGTCCTTGTCCCACACGGAAAAAAACTCTTTTTTAGACGCTGTGTAAGCACCAAAATTTGGGTCTAAAATCCGCACGAAGTCGCCTTTTTGATTTAACACCACCACAAAATGCGGAAAACGAGGGTCGTTTTCTATTTTTACAAGCAAAGGTGTGCTTATCTCATCTAAATGCGCCCTTTCAAGCAAAAATCCCTCACTTTCATAGCCCATTTTCATCGCCACACTTTTAAGTTCGGCAAAGGAAAGCATATCGGTTTTTTGCCGCAAAAACTCTAAAATTTCTTTTTCGCCAAACTGCTTAAAAGAGTAGAAATTCAGCACATTTGCAAGGCTTGCCACACCGCAAGATTCTTCATAATTTTGACGAACAAAATTTGTGTTTTTAAGTTCTTGGATAGATTTAGCTTTAAATTCAGCCCACATTGCACTTGCAAAGAATAAAGAAAAAAGAAAAATTTTCATTGAATTTTATACTTTTAAATTTGTGGATTTTTCATCGTTTGCAAGGTCGTTTAAAAGGGCTTTTAAAAGGCTGTCATTTGAATTTGTTTTGCTTAAATTTGCGTTTGAATTTATCAAATTGAATTTTGCTTGTAAATTTGAATTTTCACTTGAATTTAAATGCAAATTCTCACTCTCCAAGCCGCTTAAATTCTCCCTTTGTTTAAACATTTCAAACAAAATTTGCGAATTTTCATCATCTAAATTTGCTGTGTTAAATTTCCTTTGCACTCCATTTGGCAAGCTCGTAACAAGTGTAGTGTTGGTGATATTGCCGTCTTTGTCAAAGGTGTGTGTAAAACCCACTTTCGTGCCATCATCTAATTTTAAGCATTCCCTAGAATTGTTATCCCACCAGCCTTTTATGGTGCTTAAATCCTGCATTATCTGCGCTGTTGGTAAGCCATCGAATTTATCGCTTATATAGTCAAAAAGCCCTATCGCCCTTTGAGCCGTCAGCGCACCAAAGGCAAAATATGTATCCACAGCCTTGATAATGTCTTTGTCGGTATTTTGGTTGTTTTTAAGGGCTTGTTTAAGCAGTTGCAGTCTATCATAATTTTCATCAGCTCTATTTTTAAAACCATAATAAGTATCCGCAAATATATAGCCAAGCTCGCTTTTTATGCCTTGTTCGTTTATCGCCAAAGTCGCTAATTCGTCTATCAAATTTATCACACGGCTCATCGCTTCATTATAAGCTTTTTCGCTTGTAGTGGGTTGTTTAGCAGCCAAAGCGTTGGTAAATGGAGTGCAAGAAACGGGCAAATTTATCAACGCACTAAGTTGCTGTTCATTAAGATGAATTTGCCCTTGTTTAAACATTTCTTTTCGAGCAGCAGTGATTGTAAAAGCACTTTGCACGCTTTGACTTTGCCACGCTCTTTCTTCGGTATCTAAAAAATCAAATTCCTTGCTTTCTTTTGGAGTGTATGAAGTTTTGTAACTACCCTTAAAAGAAGTGTAATTTAAAGGATTTACATAAATATCAACCTTCATTTTTACTCCAAAAATTTATCAATACCGATTATACCTTGCTCGATAATCACTCACTACACCTCTTCCAAAGCTGTCGGCTATATAGTATGTTGATGAACCCTTTATAGCAAAACTATAAGTTGTGTAACCAGTCGTTTCGTTGTGCTGGATATGGATTATCGGTGTGCCAGCTCTTGCTTGGGCTATAAAACTCGTGTAGTTATCATATCCAGTCCTTCCATTATTGAGATTTATGGATTGCATTCTACTCTCACTTTGCGTTAAAGAGACTGCAATATAAGATGACCTTATGACTTGTCCATAAGAGTTGGTATATCGGTATTGATTATACTCACCCGAGTAATTTAACCCGCCCTTAACCTGCGCCATTTCCTTGTCAGTGAGCTTTTTAA
>OLGZ01000515.1_pt1 | contig 29975 bp, 27 predicted proteins | sample 1605981 | NCBI WGS metagenome assembly OLGZ01 (sample SAMN03283291) | human gut metagenome | biome: human-associated habitat; material: feces | host: Homo sapiens | place: Peru | collected 2012 | reverse complement strand
TAGTTGGAGTATTGGTAGTGATGAGGTAAGTTATATAATGTATTAATAGAACTCCATACATTACAGTAGGGGAGTCCATACATTACGGTAGGGAAGTCCATCTCATACGTTAACAAGTCCATTATCTATTAATTCCGATACGCTTGATCAACTATTCCGATAAGTTGATCAACTATGTATGTAACAGGGTATTTTTATTAATGTGGGCATACATTCACAATAACATATAAACTATAAAATTTATTCAAACAAAAACAAGCCTCAAAAACTAGAAGCTTGTTTCATAGTTATTCAATTTTTATTAAGATTTAGCAGTTTCCCAATCATTCATATCTAGTACTTTAGTTGCATGACCTTGATATTCGTATGGTCTACCGAAAAAATCATACCCTGTTTCTCTCCATACAATAACACCTTCTCCATCATCATGTCTTCTATTTTTGTTGTAATCGATAAAACCATCATAAAAACCATCAGTTTTAGGAGCTTCGTGCTTAATGTTACATGGATTAAAGCTACCTAGTTTCTCTCTGGTTCTATCATTTGGATTATGCTGACCATCAATTTTACCATCACTGTTTGGATAATAATATAAAGTTCCTTCAGGTGCATTACATTCAAACTTATAGATTGTGCCCTTATCTCCACAACTACTTACAAATTCATTAGCCGCAAATGTATCTACGACAACCATAGGTTTTTCCCAATTTCTCATATTTCAATCCCTCCCTGATTCGAATTGTTATAATTATTATAAACCCTATAACTTCATCATGCAACCTTTCAGGGACATATTCTGAAAATACTATACAAAATATATAAAAATGTCTAGTATAATAAAACATAATTACACTGATGCATGAAAATATTAAAATAATGTTACATAATTATCATAAATACAATTAAACATAAATCAAATTAGGATAAATACAAATATATTTAATGAACTATATTCCGTATATTATCACCTTTTATTACTATTTTAATATTCGATAAATACGTGAACATAAAACACATACATATATAATATCTATAAATCATATCCTCTCAGTATATTAATTTCCTCCTTATTTCATCCTATTTTTTCTCTTAATCATATACCCTCTATACTTCACATTTCCTCTATATACAACTCTATTCCTCTCCCTTATATTCTTATCCTCTTATCCCCATAAGTCTTTCTATATAGCTTATATAACTCATATAAGTAAAATCCTATTTTACTAGACAATATCAACTAAATATGGCATAATACATCACTGTACGAAAGGAAATGTAGACTATGATATCAACACATAATGTATCACTCAGATACGGAGATCGCGCTTTATTTGAAGATGTATCAGTTAAATTTACTGATGGAAATTGTTATGGGATTATTGGTGCAAATGGTGCTGGTAAATCCACATTCTTAAAAATATTATCAGGTGAAATAGAACCAAACAAAGGTGAAGTTATTATTGAACCTAATAAGAGATTATCTGTTTTAAAACAGGACCACTTTGCTTATGATGACAATAAGGTTGTAGAAACAGTTATTATGGGTAATAAGAGACTTTTTGAAATCATGCAGGAAAAAGAAAAATTATATGCTAAACCAGATTTCAATGATGAAGATGGTATTAAACTAGGAGAACTTGAAGGTGAGTTCGCAGACATGGATGGTTGGAATGCTGAAAGTGATGCTGAAATCATGCTAAATGGTTTAGGTATTACAACTGAATACCATGATATGTATATGAGAGACTTAGATGGTAATCAGAAAGTTAAAGTATTATTAGCCCAGGCTTTATTTGGAAACCCTGATATTCTTTTACTAGACGAACCTACCAACCATCTCGACTTAAAGAGTATCAGATGGTTAGAAAACTTCCTATTAAACTTTAAAAACACTGTCATTGTTGTTTCACATGACCGTTATTTCTTAAACAAGGTATGTACACATATTGCTGATATTGATTACAGCCGTATTCAGCTCTATGTAGGTAACTATGATTTCTGGTATGAATATTCTCAGATGCAGATCCAGCAGATGAAAGACCAGAACAAGAAAGCAGAAGCTAAAAAGAAAGAATTAGAAGAATTCATTGCACGTTTCAGTGCCAATGCTTCTAAAGCAAAACAGGCTACTTCTCGTAAGAAGTTATTAGATAACCTAGAAATGACTGATATGAAACCATCACTTAGAAGATACCCATTCATCGGTTTCAAACCAGGTAGAGAAGTAGGGAACATTGTATTAAATGTTGAAAACTTATCTAAGGTAGTAGATGGAGAAACACTTATTAATAATGTATCTTTCTCTATTCTTCCAAATGAAAAGGTGGCTTTTGTTGGTGATGATAAAGCAACAGAAGCATTCTTTAAGATCATTATGGGAGAAGATAAGGATTTTGAAGGTTCTTATAAATGGGGTATTACGACTACTCAGTCATATTTTCCTAAAGATAATTCAGCATTTTTTAATGATTGTGAATTATCTTTATTAGACTGGTTAAGACAGTTTACTGATGGTAGTATGTATGAACAGGAATTAAGAGGATGGTTAGGTAGAATGTTATTCTCTGGTGATGAAGCATTAAAGAAAGCGAATGTTTTATCAGGAGGAGAAAAGGTAAGATGTATGCTTGCTAAAATGATGATGCATGATGCAAACGTATTAATCTTTGATGAACCTACAAACCACCTTGATCTTGAATCTATCCAGGCACTAAACCAGGGCTTAATGAGATTCCCAGAAAATATTCTATTTACTTGTCATGACCACCAGTTCGTTCAGACAATCGCAAATAGAATTATCGAATTCACTGCAGAAGGTACAATTGACCGTCTTTCTACATTCGATGAATATTTAGAATACAAGGACACACTTGAAGCATAAGAGCGGATTACCGCTCTTTTTTTCTTCTTGAGGCTAGGTTCTTATACGATGAGTATGTTAATACCTTTCTCATCCTATAAAACTCAGTATTACGGATTTTTTACTCCTGTAAGTTTGGTAATACACTAATAGATGTTATAGATGAAGAATTATCTGATATACTATTATCAGCCAAATTGCATATACATTATATTTATAGGGTCTATTTACACCGAGAGAGGGCTTATTTCTTCAATATGTTAATTTACTAACACTACATTTATAGTTAGCAGAGGACAAAACATGGAGTCTACCATGGTACTTAGAATATTAAATAGATACATTTATGTGTTATTATTTAAGTATGTCTACTTTTAATGTAGGATAAAGAAAGTTGAATTGATAGTAAAATATAGGTATAATAGTATTAGAATATTACTATAGAGGAGGTGCATTTTTATGAATATTCGTCCATCTGCATCAATTAGACAAAATTATAATGAAATTGCAGATCTTTGTAGGGATAGTCAAGAACCCGTTTATCTTACAAGAAACGGAGAAGGTGACTTAGTTGTTATGGATATTGAAACATTTAGTCGTAGAGAAAAAATGTTAGATTTGCGTGAGCAGCTTCTTTCTGTAGAAGAAGATAGAATGGCAGGTAGCAAAGAGTATACAATTGATGAATTAGATGAAATTCTTGATGAAGTAATTCAGTGGTATAGAAAATGACATATGATAAATATATAGTTTTTATGTCAGAACAAGCAGTAAAAATGTTGAAATTAAATATAGCTTTTATTGCTGAAGTGAATGTTGAAGCAGCTGCTAAACAAAAGAAGGCAATCATGGAGGGCATACGTTCATTAGAGTATATGCCAAAGCGTTATCCCTTTTTTAATGAAGAATACATATTGCCAAATAAGTATAGGAAAATGGTTATAAATAAGTATTGCTTTGTTTTGTATCAAATTCAAGATGATGTTGTACATATTGATTATATTTTTGATTGTAGAAAAGATTTTAAATGGCTAAATAGATAGAGATTATAAGCATGAGAGATACAAGAGCGGATTATTACCGCTCTTTTTTACTTCCTAAGGCTAGATTCTTATACGACGAGCATATTATTATCTTTCTTAGTTGATTGTTGCTATACTTCGCTTAGGAGGATCAACAATGAGGTCAACTAAGATATGTATTGCATTAATACTCTCCATTGCTTTTAATTCTAACTTGCATACAGTTCCTTATACGATGACATCACATATTCTCTCTCATCCTATAAGACTTGTACTCGTTACTGATCTTCATTCCTGTAAGTATGGAAATATGCTTATAGATGCTATAGAGAAAGAACAACCAGATATACTATTACTAGGTGGAGATATCTTTGATGATCAAATTTCTGATACGAATACAATACATTTTTTAGAAGGTATTACTACTAAGTATCCTACATACTATGGCACAGGTAAACATGAATACTAGAGTGGTAGGGTAGATGAAATGAAGAACATATTAAAGTCTTTCCATGTAGAGGTATTAGAAGGGACTACAAAACAAATACGTCTACATAATCAAATTATTAATATAAGTGGTATAGACGATCAATGTTCTCATAACTATAAGAAACAATTAAACCAATTACATACCAATAACAACTATTTCTCTCTATTATTAGCTCATAGAGCTTCCTATATTAAAGATTATCTAAAATATGATTATGATCTCATACTATCAGGACATGCCCATGGAGGACAATGGCGTATACCTTATATCCTAAATGGTTTATTTGCTCCAGATGAGGGTTTATTTCCACGTTTTGACCAATTCCCTCATACTACTTTTATAGTCAGCAGAGGACTTGCTAAAGAGTCTACAAGGGTGCCTAGAATCTTCAATAGACCTGAACTTGTAATAGTAGATATCACCACGTAAAAAATCCTAACTGTTTTTCAAGTTAGGATTTTCTTTAACATTATAATTCTCTTACTGCCTGCCAAGCTTGATGGAAACATTCAAAAATCTTCTTAGCCTGACGTGCATCACCAATCTTAATCACTTTCTTAGCAATACCTTTAAACTGCTCACTCATTTCGTCATCTGGTTTTAAACCAGTTGCTGATACAACTGTATCATAAGGTACTTCTAATTGTTTATGATCTTCTGTTTCATATACGACTGTATCATCTTTAATCTCTATTACTTTACATGATGTTAAGCATTTAACATTTGCTTTAGCTAGATGTTTAGTAAGTGAAATCTGACTTAATGGTTCATCCTGTAATACAATACCCGGTAACATTTCAATAATAGTTACATCTTTACCTTCATTACCAAGATCTAATCCTACTTCTGCACCTACTAATCCACCACCAATCACTACAACCTTATCTCCAATACTTACTTCACGCTTAATAGCTGTATCAGGTTTAATCGCTTTATTGATACCAGGGATAGGAAGTGATACATACTTAGAACCAGTGGCTATAATAAGTGCATCAGGATTTAATTCTTTAATAAGTTCTGGTGTTGCTTCTGTATTCATTAGAATACGTATGTCTGCTTTATTCACTTGAGTCTTTAACCATTCTAATACATTCTTATGATCTTCTTTAAATGAAGGAAGAGTTGCTTCAATAAAGTGTCCACCTAACTCATTTGATTTCTCAATAAGTGTCACATGATGTCCTACTTCTCTCGCATATCTTGCAGCTTCCATACCAGCCACACCACCACCTACAATCACTACATTCTGTGGATTTGATGTCTTTACAAGCTTTAATTCTCTTTCTCTACCACATTGAGGATTGACTTCACAACGAATAGGGCATCCTGAGAAGAATAAAGAAACACATCCTTCATGTCCTCTACAACAAGGACGAATATCTTCTCTTCTTCCTTCCATAAGTTTATTAGGTAACTCTGGATCTGCAATAAGAGGTCTACCTAATGCAATTGCATCAGCACATCCATCTTCCAATGCTTGCTCTGCTGTTTCAGGAGTCAAAGAATTCACTACAATAACAGGACACTTAGTCACCTGTTCTTTAATAACCTTTGCGAATGGTACAACCATAGCATGTGGTTCATAGTTTGGTGGAATAATATACTGTTCCATGGTCTCATATATACCTGCTGCCACATTAATATAATCCACATCATTTTCAATACTCTTCGCAAATGCTGCAGTATCAACAGGAGTCAAACCACCTTCAACACCTTCACTTGCACTTATTCTATAACCAACAATAAAATCAGGACCTACAGCATTTCTTACCTTACGAATAATATTCTTAGGAAAACGCGCTCTATTTTCAGCACTGCCACCATATTCATCTGTTCTATGATTTGTATAAGGACTTAAGAAACTACAAATCAAATATCCATGTGCACCATGAATTTCAACACCATCAAAACCAGCCATTTTAGCACGAAGTGCTGCAGCTGCAAAACAATCTTCAATCTCTACTATTTCATCATGAGTCAGTGCTCTCGGTTGTCTTTGTACAAACTTACATGGTATCTCACTAGGCGCTACACACTGTAAACCAGTAGCTCCTGCATTAGCCTGTCTTCCACCATGAGAAATCTGCAAGATAGCATCTGCGCCACCTTCCTTGATGGCTTGGGATACATAGTAGTGAGATGCAATCATATGATCATTGTACATACCACTTGAAACAAGAGAACTTCGACTCTCTTTATTATCTACAAAGGTATTTTCTACAATAATTGCTGCTGCACCACCTTTAGCTCTTTCTCCATAATAGTCAGCCATTTCTCTACTTGATGAACCATCAGGATTACTTAAACGTGTTTCACAAGCAGGCATGACAATACGATTACGCCATACATGACGACCTACTCTAATAGGCTCTAATAATTTTTCATAATTCATATGTTTCTACCTTCTTTCTTATTAATATTGTACAAAATATTGAAATTTAGTGAAAAAATTATCATAATATTCTAATAGATAATGAAAATTCTCATTATTTTCTCATTATTATATAAAAGGAGTGATATTTATGGAGTACAATCATGAAAAGATAAAAGAATATTGGAATAGATATGTTGCTGGATTTGAAACACTTCCTAATCATTTAGATGGGTTAGATGATCGTATATTAGAATCATGGAGAAGATCAATAGGTAAAGTGAGTCCATATTCACCACCCGTCATGCTTTCTAAGGATGAACTCAAACAACTTATCAAAGAAAATGAAACACTCATTAAAGTAGCACTACCTTATATGATTAAATTCTATCAAGTAGCCCAGACAGCAACACAGAACGTCCTTTTAGCTGATAATAGGGGAAGGCAGTTAATGAATGTTTCAGCTGATAATAAAGATTTAAAACAACTCATGGATGAAGCATTAGTGGTAAATGGTATAGATTATTCAGAAGAAGCATGTGGTACAAGTTCTCTTGCTTTATCTCTTTATGAAGATTCTCCTATACTTTTACAAGGTTATGAACATTATAAATCTCTTTATCAAGGATTATCATGTTTTAGTGCTCCTATTCACTCATTAGGTCATCAACAAATAGGAAGTATATGTATTACAGGTAAATTAGAAAATTATCAGCCTTATATCATGAGTGCTCTCATCATGATGATACAAGCCATAGAAAATGAATTACAATTAATACAATCTAATAGTATCCTACAGAATGTTGTGGATAATATTGTGCAGGGATTTATATTGATGGATTCTTCTTATAATATTGTTCAATTCAATGAACAGGCAAAAAGAATCTTAGGAATTAATACAGACATGGCTCATCATAACATTAATGATTTCTTCATTGATGACCTCTCTCAATTATCATGTAGTAATGGAAATAATCAGTATATTCTTACAAAAAAGAATAATGTGAAAGTACCACTGATGCTTCAGTTTACTACCATAAAAGAGAATAAGCAGGAAGACATGTATCTTATGATGATGCACTCTTTTAATGATTATAAGATGGAAACAAATCAGAAGGTAGGTTACACAGCAAAATACACCTTTGATGATTTAATAGGTGAATCTGATGAGATTCAAAGAATCAAGGAATTAGGTCATACTGCTGCTAAAACAGATTCTAATATACTTATTATTGGAGAAAGTGGAACAGGAAAGGAATTATTAGCGCAGGCTATACATAATGATTCATTATGTAAGAAAGGACCTTTTGTTACAATTCATTGTAGTTCTATACCTAATGAAATGATGGAAATAGAATTATTTGGTGATGAACAGAATTATCAGATGGGAAAAATAGAACTCGCAGAAGGGGGCACGCTTTTCCTAGACGAAATAGAATATGTGTCATTTGAATGCCAGTCAAAATTATCTTCATTTCTTAATAATAAGCAGCTTCATCAACGAGAAATAAAAGTAAGACTTATTGCATCTACTCAATCAGATTTACTCTATAAGGTAAATACACAGCTTTTTAGAAGTGATCTGTATTATAAGATAAATGTCATGAGTATTGTAATTCCTCCATTAAGACAAAGAAGAAGCGATATTATGTCACTTGTTGAATATTATGTAACAAAGTACAGCAAAGTATTAAATAAGGAGATAACAGGTATTGAAAAAGAATGTAAAGAAGTATTAGTAAACTATGACTGGAAGGGTAATATCAGAGAACTAGAAAGTACTATGGAACATATCATTAATATTTCTAAAACTAAGATTCTCTTATTCAATGACCTTCCTTCAGATCTTATTACTTATTATATGACTCAGAAATATACAAGAAATCAAACTGAAACAATTCATTCAGCACAGATTATTGAATATGGAGAAATAGTACGCTTACTAAAGGAAGAACACGGTCATATGAAGACAGTTGCACAAATACTAGGTATGCCATTAAGTACCCTATATCGTAAATGCAATAAGTATAATATTGATCCTAAGCAATACAAATCATGGTAAATATTCAATGAAGGAATATCTATGTATTAATGCAATAACATTTATCTTCTCTTGATAATCACTCATTCCAATAATAGAATACTCCTAAAGGAGGCTACTATGGATATCAATAATGTATATGTAAGAGATGCTATTTTGTATTATACAATTCAACAATATTTCAATTGTAATGATGAAAGAACATGTCAATTCATAGCACAATTAGACCACTTCAATTATAGAAGAGGTCTCCTACATAATATCCCTTACTTATCATCTCAATTATGTATATCTGAAAAGGATTTCTATAATACATATCTAAGAGTCAAGGAAAGTTTCAAAAGTCTTTCAGAAGACGTTATATTAGTTAAAAAGGGTGATGGGATATATTCTAAACTATTAGCTATGATTCCAACAGCACCACCATATTTATTTCTTAAAGGCAATGTACATTTATTAAATGAAAAGTCTGTTAGTGTAGTAGGGAGTAGAAATGCTTCTAGGGAAGCAATGGAAAAAACAGAAATACTTGTTAAAGCATTAGTAAAAAGAAATATAGTAGTCAATGCAGGACTTGCGAAAGGTATAGATACAATAACCCACCAAATAGCATTAAAAAACAATGGAAGAACTATTGCGGTCATAGGAACACCTATTAACCATTACTATCCTAAAGAGAATAAAGACTTACAACTAGCTATAGAAAAACATGGACTCGTCGTCTCACAATTCCCACCTTGTAATAAGGTATATAAATGGAATTTTCCTCTAAGAAATGGGACTATGAGTGGTATTTCTATCGCAACTATTATCATGGAAGCAGGAGAAAAAAGTGGGTATTAAGACAAGCAGATCACTGTATAAAGCAAGGTAGAGACATCTTGATACCTTACTCATTACTACAATCTTCTCTCTTATGGCCTAGAAAGTATATACAAAAGGGAGCATATACTTTTAGGAACATAAAGGAAGTATTAGAACTATTGAATATGTAAATTAAAAGGAGAGCATATATGTGTATTGAAATAGAAAACTACAAACAACATGATTTATTCAATTACTTTGATTACAATCAAATTGATACTGATGCTGAAGATTTACTCAATACTCTCTTGAATAATCCAGAATACAATCTTAAGCTCAACAAAAGAAGAGTACCCGTAATGGAAATTGCGAAAGTATTAGGCTTTAATATCTATACTACAAAATTCAATGATTACCATATCCAAGCAACAATAGGCATATCAAATCTACTCATTGATAAATACAAAAGTGATAAGGTCATTATTTTAAGTAGTGAATATACTGATGAAGAAATTCTTTTCTCTTTATGCTATGAGTTAGCTCATTACATCTATTATAATAATCCAAGTGATGAGTATTCTCATACACATAGAATTAATGATATAGAACCAAGAACTATTCGTTTTGCAGATGCTTTATTAATGCCAATAACATCCTTCAAAGAAGCATATACTGAGTTATCTCACAATATTAATGATCCAGCACTTCTTATTCATGCATTGTCTAATACATTTAATGCACCTCAAGTTGCAGTACAAAGACGTTCAAAACAAGTGATAAATACAAAGCTTTAAAGGATAATCAGATTCTTTATGAGTGTAAGCTTGAATAAGTCAGAGAAATCTGGCTTATTTTTTTATTGCAAGAATGTTCATGCTTCTATAAGTAGGAAGAGATAAAAACTAATATGCATTTTTATTAAGTAATCTTTACATATAAAGGGTATAGATAATATAGGACACTTATCTTGTATCTAGAAGAGAGTATTTTAATAATCCATGACAAAGAATTAAGCAGAGTAATACATTGCTTAAAAGAGTTTTAGACATAAATGTCAGTGAGAAAGGATGGTTATATGAGCAAAACAATTGAACAACTCATTGAAAGTTTAGATACAATACCATTTTTATTTGTTGGATCTGGATTATCAAGAAGATATTATAATTTACCTGATTGGATAGGATTATTAAAAGTAATGGCTGCTAAATTAAATAAAGATTCATTTGCATTCCGTTCTTATGAAGATCGAGCATCTTTTGAAAACAGTCCATATGGTATTAATCCTAAAATAGCATCACTTATAGAAGAAGACTTTAACAAAGAGTGGTTTCGCAATCATGAAATTAGAAGCTTAGATGGAGCTTATACTGAAAAGGTAGAGAACGGATGTTCTCCATTTAAGGCTGAACTGAGTTATTATCTAAAACAAAAATCAGTTTTATGCCCAGAATTAAAAGATGAAGTTACTTTATTGAACAATATTGCGAAAAAATCAATTGCTGGAATTATTACGACAAATTATGATTTGTTTTTTGAAACATATTTGTCTCAGTATACAATTTATATAGGCCAGCAAGCACTCTTATTTTCTCAATTACAAGGTATTGCAGAAGTTTATAAAATTCATGGTTCTCTAAATGATCCTCAATCTATAGTTATTAACGAAAAGGACTATAAAGAATTTAAAGAGAAACGTGAATACTTAGCTGCTAAGCTACTTACTATATTCATGGAGTATCCTATTATTTTCATGGGCTATTCTATTTCAGATTCTAATATTAGGGATATTTTAAGTTCTATAGTAAAATGCATGTCAAATGAACAGGTTAAATTACTGAAAAGAAGATTCATATTTATTGAATATGATGCAGAAATGGAAGGATATGAAATTGGTGAATCATCATTTGCATTTGAAGATAATAAAATGATTACAATGACAAAAATAACCCTATCTGACTATTCATTGATTTATAATGCAATCGGCAAAAAGAAAATGAAAATACCCGTTCGTTTGCTACGATTATTAAAAGATGAATTATATTTGTTCACATTATCAAATGAACCTACTGAAAATATTAAAGTAGCTGCAATTGATGATGATAGAGTTTCAAATGATGAATTAGTAATTTCTATAGGCACAACAGAAACAATTAGCTTAGATGGATTAAAAGGCATTTCTACAGATCAATGGTATAGAAATATTGTGATACATGATCTCAGATATAATATCGAAGATTTATTAGATTATGCACCAACACTAGCAAAACAAGTTTCGGGTAAATTACCTATTAATTCTTTATATGAGGATAAATACAAGAAAATAGAAGGGATTGATAAGCTGCTGGTAAAAGATTTTGAAGATATTATTTCTAAAACAATAGAGAGAGCACGTAGTAGACACCCTCAAATTGACATAGAAAGCATTTTAAAAGAAATAACTGATATAGATAAGCAAATGATAAATATAGCTTACTTAAAAAAAGAGCAAGTAAATCTGATTGATCTAGAAAATTATTTAAAAAGTAAGTTTGAACAGGATAACGATATATTAAAGAATTCTAAACCTTTTACTCGAACAAATTTAAGAAGGCTGATTAGAATTTATGATTATTTAAAAGGAGAAAGCAAAAAAGCCTCTGATTAAAGCACCCTTTCAAAGGACACCATCAGAAGCCTCTTTCTTACTAGAAAACCTTTCAACAAGGCGGCTCTCTAAAAGCTACCCTATCTTCCAGCTCTCTTCATAAGTATTATACATAATTATCATCATATTGCAAGCATATATTAAAATGAGTCAGATTTTTCTGGCTCCTTTTAATAGCAAAAAAGCCTCTAATTAAAGCTGCCTTTTAAAGGTCACCATTAGAAGCCTCTTTCTTATTAGAAAACCTTTCAACAAAGCTACTTTTTAAAAGCCACCTTATCTTCCAGCTCTCTTTATAAGTATTATACATGCTTATCGTAAAATTACAAGTAAACTATTTGATTCTTTGTTGACTCTCAAGTAAAAAGGTAAATTCCAACTTAGACGGGTCAAAGTTGCATTTAATCTTTCACATTTCTTCAATTGAATTTACTTTTACACCTAAAGGTATTTTATCATCATCCTTGCCTGTTTATTGAAATCTATTACTGCATATATAGAGGTAAGGAGCCTGTTTAAGGTATTATAAAAGGAGTCAGATTCTTCTGACTCCTTTAAGAACTTCTTACCCTTTATATACTTCCTGATCAACCATATTTTCTTTCTTAGCTACAATAACTGAAGTAGAAGCATCACCAACTACATTAAGTGAAGTAACTAACATTTCAATAGGTCTATTGATTGAAAGAATTAATGAGTATGCAAGTAATGCAGCATCATTTGTATAACCCATACCAGTTAAGATAGTAAATAGGATAACAGCACCTGCACCTGGGGCAGCTGGAGTACCGACTGAAGCAATAAGTGCTAATACTGCAATAACAGCCATAGACATGAATGTAATCTTATATCCAGAACTTGCTGCAATAAACATTGCGGCAATAACCTGCATGATAGCTGTACCATCCATGTTGATTGTCATACCTAAAGGTAATACGAATGAAGCAATCTGATCATCTACACCTAATTCTTCAGTTACTGTTTTCTTGTTGATTGGAAGAGTGGCAGCACTTGAAGAAGTAGAGAAACCAAATAAAGCAACCTTAACCATCTTTTTCATGAATGGCTTTGGATTAACTCTAGCCATAGTCATTAAGTAGATTGGATAAGCTAAGAATAGATATACAAATAATGCAATAACAACTGTAACTACATAAGCAAGTGCTGGTCTTAATGAATCAATACCATAAATTGCGAATGTTCTAGTTAATAAGCAGAAGATACCGATAGGTGCGAACTTATTAACTACAAATGATAAGAATAAAGTAATAATCTTAGATACTTCTTCAAATAACTTCTTTAAAGTCTTTGTTTCATCTTCTAAAGCATTCATTGCGAGACCAATAGCAACAGCTATGAATACAATGGCTAATACGTTACCGTTAGTAGAGAATGCTGAGATAAGATTGTTAGGAATAATATTTAAGATAATATTCAATGGGTTAGCACCAGTAGAACCCTTCTGGATAGTCACTGCTGCTTTATCAACTGCATTAAAGAAACCTAAACGATATACAACAGAAGCAATCACACCTGCAAAGCATAAGGCACATATAGTAGTAATAAAGAAAGTTAAAATAGTTTTAGTAGAAATTCTACCTAATTTCTTTGTATCTGTGATAGTTGAAATCGCAAGTGTAATTGATACAAATACCATAGGTACAATAATAAGCTGTAGTGAGTTAACGAATAACTGTCCTACAATATAGAAGATACCAACAGCCTTTGTTGCATTTGGCTGTGTAATATCCTGAAAGAATAAGTTATTGATCTTTGTCCAAAGATCAGTCTGTCCACCACTTACTAAGTGTTCTCTTAGCATAATGCATCCAAAACCACAAGCAAGACCACAGATCATTGCAATCAGCATTTTCTTAGCTAACTGCTTACCATTACTAGTTTTCATTTTTACCCTCCTGAAATTAATCCCAAAATTGCCATTATTATACACTAAATAACTCTTAATGCAAATAGTATTGATAAAAATGCCTATAAAATAAATATTATTATATAGGACACAAAGAAAACTATTTGTGTCATATTAATTAAACAAGAGACTTTTAACTTCACATAATTATCCCATTATTGTAATATATACTCATCGCAAGGGGGAATTTTAAATGTTTGGAATTTATATTTTATCGATGTTATCGATGATGTTTATCTTTGCTGGTAATATTGTTTCTTACGGCGGGATGTTTCAATCATCATCAACACTTGCAGTGATTACTTTATGGGCTATGTTTTATCTTGCTTACATTGCAATCAACTGTTTTGCATTATCTTATGGTTTTAAGGAATATGGTAAGAAACATAAGTTATCACGTTATTTACTACTGCTTTTAACTGCACTTATCTATAACGTGGCTTTAACTTATGCATTCCATCTCTATAAGCCAGAAAATGTTACAATGCATTCTGTAACGCATGCATTCTTCTTATTATCGAATAATGCTTATTGGTTATTTACAGCCTTTACAGGCATGTTCTTATTAAGTCCTATTGTAGACTACATGGTAGAACATATTTCTAGAGAAACAGCGATTAAAGCGGTATGGATCATTGGATTACTTGGCTTTTATGGCTTATTTAGTGCAGGAGAATTAAAGGATCCACTTTTATTTAAGAGTGGTCGAGGAATCATCTGGTTCACATGTCTTTATTTCATTGGCGCAACTGTAAGAAAACATGAACTTTATAAAGTCAATGTATCAAAAACCGCATTGATCGGTTTATGTTCATTTATCTTAAATGGTTTCTTAATGCTAAGCTTGGACAAGTTTATTGGTAATACATTTGATGATTACTTCTTATCAGCCTTATCACCATTATTACTTGTAACTTCTATCTGCCTACTTTATGTTTTCGCAAATATGAAGAGTAAACAAGAAAAGATTGTACAATTTATTGATGAATCAACTCTTTGTACATATTTTCTTGCTAGTCATTCTTTATTCTTGGGCTATGTCTTATTAAACCAGTTTACAACACTAGCAGGTATGCCTTTCTACTTACTTGTTCTTATGGTCATCATGATTGCATTATCTCTTTATGTCGTTGCATTAATCATCGATTTAATCAGAAGAGGAATATTCAAGGTACTAAGATTAGAAAAGCTGGCATTATGGATTGAAACACTATTTGGAAAATTATTAAACAAGTTATCTGCTTAATACAAAAAGAGAGAGTTCACTATTGTGAAATCTCTCTTTTTAAGTTCTTTCCAATTGTCATCCACATTGTAATATAACAAGCACCACCACCTATGAAATTACTGATTGCTTCTGATATGAACACACCTTCAATACCAATAAAGCGGGGAAGAATAATAGTCAGAGGGGCTACTATAATCACTTTTCTAAAGATAGAAAAGAAGATAGCCTGTTTTGATTTGCCTAATCCTACCGCTACAGATTGACCACAGATCTGTAATGACTGCATAAAGAATCCCGCAAAATATAATCTAATATAAATAATTGCATGTTTAGTAATATGAGGATCATGAGTAAAGATATTAATAAAGTATTGTGGGAAAGCAGTAATTAATACCCAGATAATAAACATTGTCCCAAAACATAAGAATGTCACAAAGTAGATAGAAGACAATACACGCTTATATTCCTTCGCACCATAGTTATAGCCTAGTACTGGCTGAGAGGCATTCCCAAACCCCTGAGCAGGTAACTGTACAACCTCTCTAATAGAATTAATAATCGTCATAATCGCAATATAGAGATCACCACCATATAATTGTAAAGTAGAATTACATACAATAGATACAATAGAATTAGTGATCCCCATCATAAATCCAGCAGTTCCTAAAGAAAAGATTCTCTTTACATAATAAGGATTTAAATGCATACATTTTTTCTTTAACTTAAGGATCGTTTTATCACTTGTTAGAAAGCGTAATGTCCATAAAGCAGATACAAATTGTGATAGTACTGTTGCGAGTGCTGCTCCCTTTACATTCATATCCAATACAAATATAAATACAGGGTCCAATATTATATTCAGCACTGCCCCAATCAGTACTGTCATCATACCAATCTTCGCAAACCCTTGACTATTAATAAAACTATTCATGCCCAGTCCTATTAACACAAACACAGTACCAAACAAATAAATAGTCAAATAATCATTCGCATACTTGAATGTATGCGCACTTGCTCCAAACATCCATAAGATCTTCTCTTTAAAGATAAACCCAATCAACATCAAACCTATTCCAAATAGAACCAATAAGAAGAAGGCATTCCCCATAATCACTTCTGCCTCATCATTTCTTCCTCTTCCTCTTGCAATAGAACAAAGTGGGGCACCACCCATACCAAACAAGTTCGCAAACGCAATCACTATAGAAATAATAGGAAGACATATTCCCAGTCCTCCCATAGCCAGTGTTGCAGTATGAGGAATACGTCCTATATATATTCTATCTATCACGTTATAGAGTACATTAATCAACTGTGCTACGATCATTGGTCCTGCAATAGATAATATATGTGTAGAAACCTTTCCCTTCGCAAAATTATTCCTTTCTTCCATATAACCATCTCCCTTAACACTTTCTTTACTTTCTCATATATCTTACTCAAATGTTCTGTTTTTTCCAATATAGAAATTATTCTGATTTCATATTAAATATTATCTTCTGTATATCGCATTTTTTCTTATGTATTGAATGAAATATTATAATAAAATAAAATTTCATTTAAATAAAATAAAAAACGGAATTATGTTGCATAAGTAACATGTAAGCGCTACAATAACTATGTTAGATACATTCGAAAGGAGAAAATAATATGAAGAAAGTATCCGCTATAGCACTTAGTACAGCTATGGCACTCTCAATGGCTTTGCCATCTAAAGTCAATGCCACAAGCAGAGTGGATCAATTACTCTCTAATATGAGTACAAGACAAAAGATCACACAGATGCTTATGGTAGACTTCCGTTACTGGGATGAAGACTTAAGTGATGGTGCACAGACTACAGGTCATGAATTTACTAAGATGAATGACCAAGTCAGAAAGATTGTCGAAGACTATGATTTTGGAGCACTTATTTATTTTGCTCAGAACATCCAGGAAACAGAACAATCTTATAATTTAAGTATGGCAATGCAGAAAGCAGCCACAAAAGATGGTGGTATTCCACTATTAATCAGTGCTGACCAGGAAGGTGGCAACGTTTATCGTTTAGGTTCTGGTACAGCATTACCTGGTAATATGGCACTAGGAGCAACTCATAATACAGAGTATGCGAAAAAAGCAGGACAGATTATTGGTAGTGAATTAAGTAGTATTGGTATTAATACAAACCTTGCGCCAGTTGTTGATGTTAATAATAATGCCAACAACCCAGTTATCGGTTTAAGAAGTTATAGTGATAATGCGGATGTTGTTGGTAACATGGCTTCTTCAACTATTGCTGGTTTGAAGGATTATAATGTTATAGGATGTGCGAAGCACTTCCCAGGTCATGGTGATACAGCTACTGACTCACATTATGGTTTACCTATCGTAAACAAATCAAAAGCAGAATTATTAAATAATGAATTAAAACCATATAAGATTGCAATCAATCAGGGTATTGAAATGATCATGACTGCACATATCTTATATCCACAATTAGATAACACAACTGTTGTTTCAGAAAAAACAGGTAATGAAGAAAAGAAACCTGCGACTATGTCAAAAGCAATCATCACTGATCTTCTAAAGGGAGAAATGGGATTCAATGGTGTAGTCACTACAGATGCGATGAACATGAAGGCTATCGCAGATACATTTGGTCAGGTACAGGCTGTTAAGCTTGCGATTGAAGCAGGGGCTGACTTAATTTGTATGCCAACTGTTCTTTATAGCCTAGATGATGTCAAGAACTTAGATGCTATCATCGATGGTGTTGAAGATGCTGTTAAGAAGGGTGAAATCTCTGAATCTAGATTAGATGATGGATGCAGAAGAATCCTTACAGTAAAAGAAAATAGAGGTATCTTAGATTGGAAAGAATCTGATTTCTCTCTAAACAAAGCTTTATCAACAGTAGGAAGTGCCACTAACAGAGCAACTGAAAGAGAAATCTCAGCAGCTGCTGTAACAGTTGTTAAGAATGAAAACAATACTTTACCAGTAGTTGTAAAAGAAAACCAGAAGATCTTAATGCTTTGCCCATATGACAATGAAAGAGCTCAGATGATCATGGGTTATAACCGTGCAAAAGAAGCAGGACTCATTCCTGAATCTGCAGAAGTTAAAGTAGTAAGATATAACGGTTCAAATATGGATGCTGTAAAAGAAAACATTGATTGGGCTGATACAGTATTCGTTAATTCAGAAATTAGTACTGCAAGCCGCTTCTCATCGAATCATTGGTTATATTCTTATGTAGAAGGTATCGTAGACTATACTCATGAAAAGGGTAAGAAGTCTATCGTGATGTCAGTAGATAAACCATATGATGTACAGATGTATGCAAATGCAGATGCTATTTTAGCTGTATATGGATGTAAAGGTTCTTCAGTAGATGTGACTGAAGCAATTGTTGGTGGAGTTACATCTTCTAAAGCTGCTTATGGACCTAACATTATTGCAGGTATTGAAGTTGCTTTAGGTACATTTGGTGCTCAGGGAACACTTCCAGTTAATATTCCTGTATATGATAAGACTGCTAAGCTTTACACTGATACAATCAAGTATAAACGTGGTTATGGTATCTCTTATAAGTCTTTATTAAATAAGGATACTTTAAATGATTTAATTGCTAAGGCTGATGTTTTAGATTCTAAGAAATATACTGAAGAATCTTGGAATAAGTTCACACCTGCTTTAGCTGGGGCAAAAGAAGTAGCTAATACAAATGGCGTTTCTCAGAAGAAGATTGATGAAGCGATTGCTTCATTACAGGCTGCTATGGATGCTTTAGTAGAAAAACCTGCTGAAACAAAACCAGAAGAACCTAAGAAAGATGACACTAAGAAGGACGAAACAAAGAAAGACGAAACAAAGAAAGATGAAACAAAGAAAGACAATGTAAAAACTGGAGATATGACAAATATTTTACCATTTGCTGCATTAATGGGTCTTGCTTGTGTTGCATTCATCTTCTTAAAGAAGAAAAAAGTTTAATCATTGAGTTAAATAAGGCGAAGTGTTCGAAAAACGAATACTTCGCCATTTTTGTCTGTATATTTACATATACACGCATGAAAAATGTAAAAGGAAAATCAGGTTGAAACTAAAAAGGCAATATAAAAGTATTATTAGTACTATCTATTATGGTATCTCTATTTATTCGTATTCTAGATGTTATCGTTTCACTTACATTAAATACAAGGTTATGCTGTTAGAATTCAAGACTGAAATCTTAACACAATATACAACGAGTTATTCATGATGATTATATTTCTTTTAGATAAAAACCGTACAGTTATTTCCTGTACGGTGGCATACTATTTGATGAATATACAAATCACTGTGTGTGCCAGTGTTGGCAAGTGTCAATACTAGAACATCTTCTTCTATGTAGTAAATGAGTAGACAGTCAGATAGAATATGACATTCTCGATAACCTGTCCAATCTCCAGATAATGCATGGTCACGACACTTATCTGGTAAAGACTCACCACTTCCAAGTAAGGTGGTAATTTGATTTAATAATTCGATTTTCAACCCGCGTTTTATAGCACGTTTATAATCTTTTTTGAAGCTGGTTGTTTATTTGATAGTATATTTGTTTTCTTTCATCTTTTTAAATCATCAAATAATTCATCAAGATCATTATAACCTTTTACGGAAGGATCTTTTGCAATTCTTTTCGCTTCTAACATTGCAGCAACAGTTTCTTTGTTGGGTTGTTCTATACTTATTTTAAATGGAATGCCACCCTCACGAAGTGACTGGCGTACAAAGATATTAAATGCTGTAGTAAGATTCATACCTAATTCAGAAAATAGTATATCTGCCTGTGCTTTTAATTCTGTATCCATGCGAATACTGATATTTGTTGTATTTGTAGCCATACAATCACCCCTTTCAGAACACATTGTAAATTGTATGCACGAATAAATCAATATATTGCACGTAAAATGAATTACAATCTTAGTCCCTTAATATCTTTTACACGTGACAATATAACATTACAGCTACAGCTTGTAACACCAGGAAGTGTATCTATCACATTATGAAGAAAATGTTCCATCTCTTCATTAGAAGATGCCACTGCATGTACATGTAGTTTATTTCTACCCGTTACTCTATAGATCTGAGTCACTATACCATTCTTATTTAATATATCAGTTACTTCTTTAAAAGAATCTGGCTTTGTTTCTACCTCAAAATAACAGGATACAGCACCACTGATCTTCTGAGGATTAATAATCGTAGTATATTCTTCAATAATTCCTTTATTCTCTAAAGCCTGAATACGTGCTTTAACAGCTACTCTAGAAATTCCAATCTTTTCTCCTATATCAGAATAAGACATACGGGCATTCTTTACTAATAATTGTATAATCTTCTGATCTAACTCATCCAATCCATTTAAATACATAAATATCACTCCTGTCTTATTTATCTTATCATTGCGTAAAATAAATCACAAGTTGATATAAGCAAACTATTATACTATAATAGTTGCATAACGTAAGTATGAAGTTACGAAAAGGAGGCATATAATGAATAAAGATCTTACAAAAGGACCTGTTGTGAAATCAATGCTGTTATTTGCGATACCTATGATACTAGGAGATCTTTTACAACAATGTTACAACATTGCGGATACTTTAATAGTAGGGCAATTCTTAGGAAAAACAGCTTTAGCTGCAGTTGGTTCTTCTTTTACTCTAATGACCTTTATTACATCTATTATATTAGGCTTATGTATGGGTAGTGGCGCACTCTTTTCTATTAGATTTGGACAAAGAGATAAAAAAGGATTAAAACAGGATCTATGTGCATCCTTCTTCTTTATCGCCTTCATATCCATATTACTTAATATCATTGCTTATATATGTCTAGATGCACTTAAACTCTTTTTAAGAGTGCCTCATGAGGTATGGGGTGATATGAGATGTTATCTCCTATATATTTTTATGGGAATCATTGCGATATTCTTATATAACTTCTTTTCGGCTTATTTAAGATCTATAGGTAATTCAGTCATTCCACTTATCTTTCTTGCCATCTCTTCTATCTTGAATATTATTCTAGATCTTTATTTTGTACTTGTATTAAAGATGGGAGTCGAGGGTGCAGCCCTTGCCACAGTACTTTCTCAATATGTATCAGGTATAGGCATCGTGCTTTATACACTACTTAGATATAAAGAAGTACTTGTTATATTTAAGATTAGTTGCTTAAAAAGAGAAAGAATTAAACAGATCATCTCTTTCTCACTTCTTACCTGTATCCAGCAATCAGTTATGAATCTAGGAATATTGATGGTACAAGGGTTAGTTAATAGCTTTGGTACAGTTGTTATGGCTGCATTTGCAGCTGCAGTAAAGATTGATGCCTTTGCCTATATGCCAGTACAGGACTTTGGAAATGCCTTTTCTACATTCATTGCTCAAAACTATGGAGCCAAAGAAAAAGAAAGAATACAAAAAGGACTCAAAGAAGCTGTTCGTATCTCTTCAATATTCTGTATAGTCATTTCTATTCTAGTTTATATATTTGCTAGACCTTTAATGATGATATTTGTAGATGCAAATGAAACAAGTATCATCCTAGAAGGTGTACGCTACTTAAGAATAGAAGGTGCATTCTATATTGGTATAGGTTGTTTGTTCTTGTTATATGGTCTATATCGTGCTTTAGGAAGACCAGGTATGAGTGTTGTCCTTACAGTATTCTCACTTGGTACAAGAGTCGCTTTAGCTTATATTTTATCTTCTATACCAGCACTAGGAGTCATTGGTATATGGTGGTCAGTTCCAATAGGCTGGGCACTTGCGGATTTAGTAGGATTAGTATATTACAAAATGAATAAACATAATTTATTAAGTTTTGGGGGAAAATTATAATAAAAGGCAAATGTATTGTATTAAACGCAAAGAAAATGAACTTTGATGGAAAGTTAGATTTTTCTGTATTATCAAGTGATGTCACTGTCTATTATGATACAACTGAAGATGAATTATTATAATGTATTCAAGATGCAGATATTATCGTTTCAAAAGACACAATCCTACAATTTCCAGATTCGGTCAAACTCATCTGTGAAGCAGGTACAGGCTACAACAACAAAGACTAAGAAGCTTGTCAAAAGAAAGGAATTACAGTATGTAATATTCCTACTTATAGTACAGAACGTGTGGCACATACTTTAATTATGTTGATGTTTAACATGCCGTGAGCAAGAATTCCCCCCACCTCTATACATGGGGGATGAATTGCGGTAAACACTCCGAAAAATAAGAAAAGCTGTAAAATTTTAAGTTGAATTTTACAGCTTTCTTCGCATATAATAATTATAGAAAATGGTTATTCATTAAGAAAGGAGACCGATTTGTATGGCAAATATTTTACCAGTGTCTGATTTGAGAAATTATAATGAAGTTTTAAAAAAATGCCACAGTGGAGAACCGGTGTTTTTGACTAAGAATGGCAGAGGGCGTTTTGTAGTGCTTGATATAGAAGATTATGAGCGTGATCGTGCTGAGAAAAAGCTATTAATGAAGCTGCAAGAAGCAGAGAAAGCAGTCAAAGACGGCGAAGGCTGGCTTAGTTTGGACGAATTAAAAGCACTTGTAGGGGAGTAACCTATGCTGAACTTACGAATTAACCCATTGGTTGCAAAGGACTTAAAAGAAATTCGTGATTATATCGCTGAAGATAATGCAGAATATGCTGCCAAGACGATCAAAGAAATTTATGGTAAATTTGAAAATGTTCAAATGTTTCCGGGGATAGGTGCAGATCTTTCCAAAAGAGTTAGTTTTCGGACAGATTACAAGTATGCGGTTTGGGAGAATTATGTGATTATTTATAAAATTGGAGAAGAGTATGCAGAGATTTACCGAGTGGTAAATCGATATAGGGACATTACGAGGATTTTTGATTGATTTTTTTATTAATGAAGGATGAACCATGATTATTAGAGAAGCAAGAACAGAAGATATAGAAAGAATATTAGAAATATATGACATTGCAAAAGCATTTATGAGAGAAACAGGTAACCCGCATCAGTGGAATAGCAGTTATCCTGGTCTTAATATATTAGAAGAAGATATAAATAAACATCATCTTTTTGTGATGGAAGAAGATTCTATTATCCATAGTGTATTTGCTTTTATTATAGGAGAAGATCCTACATATAAGGAAATAGAAGGTGCATGGCTTGATCACAGTACTTATGGTACGATTCATCGTATTGCGAGTGATGGCACTATGCATCAAGTTTTTAAGAAAGCAGTGGATTTCTGCAGTAAAAGATGTGCACATCTAAGAGCTGATACACATGAAGATAATAAGATTATGCAGAAGGTGATATTAAGAAATGGTTTTAAAGAAACAGGAATCATATATGTAGAAGATGGTACACCTAGAATAGCTTATGAGAAGGTGTAATAATGTTTTGTTCTAAATGTGGATGTAGAGTAGAACCAGGTATGAAGAAATGCCCTGTATGTGGAAGTATTCTAGATAACGAATATACAAGATACGAAAAGAAGATGAAGAAAAAAAGAATACAGAAGAAAGCTGTTGGTTTTCTATTTCTTGTATCTGATATTATTCGTACTCTTATTGGTGTAGGTATAGCTTTATTTGGCTGTGTTGGTATGATGGAAGGTGATTATCTATTTGCAGCTAGTATAATCCTATTTGGATTATCGTTAATCCCTTATTGGTATAAGAAAGCATCTAATAAATTCATTGCGATTATCCTACCTATATTGGTTGTACTTCTGGGGGTTCTAGTTTTGTTGTTTACTATAGATTGACAGGAGAATTTCTCCTGTTTTTTTTAGATTTCTAGAACATAATACTTGGGTGTACTGAACTAAAGTTTAAATTGCTTTCAAATATTTCAAAATATGAAAGCACAATGTTATATGATTGCAATTGATTGCATATGCCTAGAATTGGTGATAGTATACAGTTAAAGGAGAGTGATATATATGGCAAATACAACAGCTGTTTATGCCCGTATTGATACAGGGCTAAAAGAAAATGCCGAAGAGATTCTTTCTCAATTAGGCATTACGCCATCTAGTGCAATTCAGATGCTGTATAGTCAGATTGTATTAACCAGAGGTCTACCGCTTGACCTGCATTTACCTCCTACTAATCCAACTGCAATTGGTGGTATGAGTAGAGAAGAACTTGATGCAGAGTTAAGAAAAGGTGTTGAGTCATTAAAATCGGCAAAAACCTATACGGCAGATGAGGTTGATGCAGAATTGGCTAAGGAATTTGGCATATGAATGACAGGTATTCTGTAATCTATAATGAGGAAGCACGAAAAGATATTAAAGAGATTTATGCTTATATTGCTTTTAAGTTAATGGTTCCTATTACTGCCGAGGACCAGATAAACAGAATTAGAAAATTGATCCATTCTCTTGATTGCATGCCTTCAAGATATCCAATTGTTGAATGGGAACCATGGAAGAGTTATGGAATGCATAGAGCACAGGTGAATCATTATGTTGTCTATTACGAAGTAGATGATAGTCAGATGGAAGTGATAATTATCAGAATATTCTATGATGGGCAAGATGTAGAATGTATTACGTCACATATTAGTACTGATAATTGAATATTTAAGGAACAGTCATGATGATAGTGCTGTTCCTTTTATATTTTTAGGATAGAAAACTCTAAACATATGCAAAATCTATTCTAAAATATATTTTTTTAACACCTTTTTAAAGGCATTATAAAACCTCTATTCAAGACATAAGTTGAATAGATAGTGTATAATAGACATATCTTTGATACATAGAAAGGACGAATAATAATGAGATTATTTCATTTATCTGATCTTCATATTGGCTTAAAGCTGATGAATAGAGACTTGACTGAAGATCAACAATACATACTTGATAAAATTGTACGTTATGCAAAAGAAAGACAACCTGATGCGATTATGATTGCAGGAGATATTTATGATAAGGCTGTTCCTAGTGCTGAATCAGTGAGTTTATTTGATGATTTTGTGACTTCTTTAAAGGAAGCAGTACCCCAATCTACTATTATGATGATTTCTGGTAATCATGATAGTGCTCCTAGAATAGATTGTTTTAGACAGGTACTACTTAAACAGAACCTCTATATGGTAGGTAACCCTCCTGAAAAAGAAGAAGATCATATTGAAAGAATTACTTTAAATGACAATTATGGATCTGTACATTTCTACCTTCTTCCTTTTGTGAAGCCATCCATGGTTAAAAACATTATAGGCACTAACGATGGAAGAAATTATTCTTATAATGAAACACTTAAAAAATTAATAGAAAGAGAAGAAATAAATACAGAGGATAGAAATGTATTGATTTCTCATCAGTTTTATTTACCTGTTAATAAGAAAGCAGAAGAAATAGAACGTGCAGATTCTGAAATACGTACTGCAGGTAATATTGATGAAGTGAGTGGAGAAGTTTTACTTCCTTTTGATTATGCTGCATTAGGGCATATTCATAAGCCTATGAAGGTAGGAAGTGACTTGTATCGTTATTGTGGGACACCTCTCGCTTATTCTATGAGTGAGGCAGGACAGGATAAAGGTATTATTGAAATAGAAATGAAAGAGAAGGGTATTGTAGAAACACAGGTTCTTCCTTTAAAGCCACTCCATGAGTTAAGAATTATTGAAGGGGAATTAAAGGATGTATTAGAACAGTCTTGCGATGATTTTGTGAGAGTTGTACTCACTGATAAAAAGGATCTCAATATCTTTGAAATGCAGGAGAAATTAAAGAATGCCTTTCCTCGATTATTAGAAATTAGAAGAGAAAATATAAGAAAGAATAACTATCAGGCAGTTGTAAAGAAGGATGTCAAGATGGATCCATTTTCTTTATGTACTGATTTCTTAAATGGTGTTGATGAAGAAGAAAAAGAACTTCTAGAAGATATTATCAACCATGTGAAGGGAGTATAATATGAAGCCTATTAAACTTGTAATGGAAGCTTTTGGTTCCTATGCTTCTAAAACTATTATTGACTTTAGTGAACCAAATCAGAACTTATTCTTAATTACTGGAGATACTGGTGCAGGTAAAACGACAATCTTTGATGCAATCGTTTTTGCATTATATGGTGAAAGCAGTTCGACTCTTAATAAAAAGACAGGAACTCTTTTGCAGAGCCAATTTGCCTCATTAGATGTCAAACCCTATGTAGAACTTACTTTCTCTCAAGGTTATGGCGATTATGAAAAGATTTATACGATTCATCGTATTCCTCAGCATTATACTTATTATAAAGCAGGGGCTAAAAAGGGCTTGAGAAAAGAGAAAGCAGAGTCTGGAAGTATCGCATTAATGATGCCAGATGGGTCTGAGTATCCGCAGAAGGAAGCCAATAAGAAGATTATTGATATTATTCATTTGACTAAGGAACAGTTCATGCAGGTCGCAATGATTGCTCAGGGTGAGTTCATGGATGTATTACGTAAGACATCGAATGAAAAGAAGGAAATCTTTAGAAAACTTTTCCATACAGAAATCTATAATGATATTGTAGAAGAACTCAATAAACGTAGAAAAGAAACTGAGAAGAGTATTGGTGATATCAAGACTCAATGTATGAGTGAAGCAGGGCATTTAAGTGTAGATGAAGGATATGAACAATTGGTATTCTATATTGAAGCAATTAAAAGAGGGGAAATCACTTATTTAGATGAACTTGTACAAGAATTAGAAGTTTATTGTAAGATTCAGGAAGAAAAACTGAATGAACAGAAACAATCTTTAAATAAAACTGAAAAATTAAAGGAAGAGAAGAAGTTTCAGTTAGATAAGGGAAGAGAACTGATTAATGCTTATTCTAATTTAGAAGAAGCCAGTAAACAGTTAACTGCTTTAGTTGCTCATAAAGAAGTAATTGAAAATAACTATAAGATGGCGTCAACAATTGATCATGCTTATAAGATCAAACAGGCATATGATGCTTATGTAGACGCTGATAAGCAATTGAAATTAACGCAAAGTAAACTCGATGAAGAGTTAAAAAGAGAGCCTGAACTGCATTCAAAGTATGAAGAACTAAAAGAAAAGGATAATCGTGCTGATATAAAACACGAAGAATTTGTTAGATATTGTACACAAGGAACGGATAAAGCGAAGAAAGATTTAGATAATAGAAAAACATTAAGTGATAAAACAAAAGAAATATCTGATATCAATAAACATACAGATGATTCTATTGAACAGCTGAATCATATAAAGAATTCTAAGAAATCATTAGTTAAGAAGCAGGAAGAAGGCAAAAAAGAATTAGACACTTTAAAAGATGTTGATACAGAAGCCGTTGTATTAGAGTCACAGCGTAAAGATTTCAAACTGAAGGTGGAATCTTATAATCAGCTAGTCAAAGATTTCAACAATATTCAAATTAAAGAAAAAGAATTGATCACTACGCAGCATAACTATGCACGTTTAAGTGAAAACTATGGAAAGAAGAATCATATATATGAAGAGGCAAATAAGATCTTCCTAGATGCACAGGCAGGTATATTGGCTTCTACTCTTGTAGAAGGGACTCCTTGTCCTGTGTGTGGTTCTATCCATCATCCATCTCCTGCCTGCTTAAAAGAAGGTAAGGTACCAACCAAAGAAGAATTAAAAGATTTAAGAGAGACAAAAGATCAGGCGCTCATCTTAATGCAGAAAGAAAGTGCTAAGGCTTCTTCTTTAAAGACAACATTGGATGATATGAAAACAAAATATGATCTAGATTTAAGCAAGCTTGGTGCGCTACTTGAATGTGATAATGATCTAGAATTATTTGAAAAGACATTGGTGAATGAAAAACAGATATTACAACAACAGGCTGATCATTTAAGAGATAAGAAAGAACATTTCAATGAATTAAATACACTTCTTGAAAGTATTGATATAAAGTTGAAACAATATGAAGAGAAGGAAACGGCAATCACTGAGGCGATTCATCAATATGAAGTCAAGAAAGCTTCTCTTGATACAACTATTTCGCAATTAAAGAATCAGTTAAGCTATGCATCAGTAGAAGAAGCACAGAAGGCTTTAGATAAACTTATAAAGGATCAAGAGGCAGAAGATATTGCCTATAAGTTATTTAAACAGAAAGTGAGTGCTTCTCAAACAGCCTATGATAAGTGTCATACATTGATTAACACTTATAATGAATCTCTTCCACGATTAAAAGAAAGAGTTGAACAGGCAGATAACCATTATTCTCATCTAGTCGAAGAATTTCAGTGTGATGACTGGCAGAATATTATTTCAAAGTATCAGGAAAAAGATATTCAGCAGTTTAATGAACAGTATATTAGCTATACAAGAAAGTTTTCTGAATATACTTCTAAGAAGGAAACAATTGAAAAAGGAATTAATGGACAGCCATGTCCTGAACTTACTGTATTAGAAAATGAATACAATCAGGCAATGGATACTTATAAAAATCAAGCGGGTGTTGTACAGGTATTAGAACATAATTATACAAATAACAACGAATCATTAAATACCTTAGATGATATAGTGACTCATGCGAAAAAGCTGATTCATAAGAATCATCAATTGACAACTTTATATAATCAGCTTTCAGGTAATGTATCGGGATCTAGAATGGATTTAGAAACCTACGTTCAAAGAACATATCTAGAACGTATTCTTGTTGAAGCCAACAGACGTTTCTATGACATGTCTGCTGGTCAATATGAATTACATTTAAAGAATATTGAACAGGCGGGAGAAGGTAAAAACAAAGGGCTGGACTTAATGGTTTATTCTTTTGTGACTGATTCTGAAAGAGAAATTAATACATTGTCCGGTGGAGAATCATTTATGGCTGCACTTTCTTTAGCTTTAGGTATGGCAGATGAGATCAAGGAAAGTGCTGCAGGTATTGATTTAGATATCATGTTTATTGATGAAGGTTTTGGCTCTCTCGACGATCATTCAAGAGATGAAGCTGTTAAAGTACTTATGGATATGTCAGAAGGAACTAAGCTGATTGGTATTATTTCTCACGTATCAGAATTAAAACAGGAAATAGAAGATCAATTAGTTGTCTCAAAAGATGACAATGGTTCCCATGTAAAATGGCAGATCAGCTAAAAAAGATTGTCGTATGATATACACTTATGGCATAATGAGTGTGCGAGGTAAATACAATGAAAAATATTATTACACTAAAAGATGCATCGGGTACAGATATTGAATTCAAGATGCTTGATCAATTCACTCATGAAGAACGTACATATGTCGTCCTTATGCCACATAATGAATCTACAACTCAGGTCTCTATCTATGAAGTAGTGCCTACTAAAGATGAGGGTGTAGATGGCTTATTAGGTATCACACCGGAATTGACTAATGTTCTCTTTGAAGTATTCAAAGAAAGAAACAAAGATAAATTCAATTTTGTAGAAGAATAGGCGATTGCGAGGGCACTGAAAAAGTGCCTTTTTTCGTACGCTTCTATACCCTTATAGTTGGAAATATGGTATAATTGTACGTGTGCTAAAGGAGTTGTACGAATAATGCTTAAGGAATATGAACAAATTAATTTAGATTTGAGTGAACATAGTG
>OLGZ01000514.1_pt1 | contig 30029 bp, 15 predicted proteins | sample 1605981 | NCBI WGS metagenome assembly OLGZ01 (sample SAMN03283291) | human gut metagenome | biome: human-associated habitat; material: feces | host: Homo sapiens | place: Peru | collected 2012 | reverse complement strand
CATACGAATTTGCTATCTTATTGCCCATTTCAACAACTAAATTCATGTTGGTTTCGGCAGTCGATAAATCGTTACAGGAACAATAAACAAAGGATGTGCCGCCCTCTTTTGTTGCTACCAAACATGTGTCATATTCAGACCATAAAATATTCCCAGAAGAACCGTATATGCCTTCTGTAACTGTATATCCAAGATTCTGCATAGTTGTCTTAAATTCGTCAGCGGTTATCTTTGTTTTGCTTTTTAATTCTTTGTTATCATTCTGATTTACTGATATTGATGCATTTTCGTCACCGTCTTGAGTTTCTTTGCCACAAGCGCAAAGAGAAAACAGAATAGCAATAATACTTAATACACAAATAATTTTTTTCATAAACATTTCTCCTTTTTTGTTTTTCACTTTAAATATGTTATATTTTGCGCGAATTTCTTATTTTAAAACAATTTCTATGATTTTTATTTTAAAATTATATTTATTATAGCATATTTATTTCAAAAATCAATAGTGGCGTGAAGATATTGCACAAAAAACTCATCCCCGTCAAGGAGATGAGTTTTTCGTTAACTGCATTTATAAACCCAGAACAATTCTGATTTTTTTGAAATGTATTCAGTTGTAAAAGAGAATAAATGTATTTGGTCGTTTCCTGCTGAGCTATCCGAACCATTAACTGTAGCTACTATGACATGTCCTTTTTCTATACCAACATTTGTTGCGTCTGTATAAAGCACAACATAAACTTCGTCTCCCGCTCCGATTAAATCTCCGGCGGAAAGATTTTTAATTTTATTTTCTACATGTCCTTGTTCTTTAAGCGATTTTACACCAAGGGTTCTTCTAAATGCTTTAGCTTGATAAGTATAGCTGGAACTGAAAGCTTTTGATGAAATGTACGCATTATTAAGAATGTTGTTTTCTGCTCCGTGAACAGCCTTATAGAAATTCTGATATTCTTTAACTGCAAATTTAATTCCTGAATCATCGTAGGCTTCGCCGATTCTTTGTATTAGATTTGTAGCAACAGGCACTTTTTTAACATCGGTACCAACTTTAATAAGGTTTTGTTTCATTCTTTCAATTTCTTTATCGCTGGGACGTGAATTATATGCTCCTGGAAATGCAATTTTATAAGCTTCATACCAATCTTCTTTTGTCGATTCTACTGCTCTTGCATAAGCGCCAGTATCTTTCGGAGTTTGATGTCCGATGTCACCTGCCCACTCAATTTTCCCTGATGAGTCATATATAAACCAACCATCGAAATAGTGGTGTTTTCCAAATTTCGAATAGTCGCCTTTAACATTAAACGCATCTACAGATATTGACGTCCAACTTAAACTACCAGTGGCTCCATCGTTTCGGTCTTCCCATATCCCATGAGTCGAGAACGTAAAATATAACGCACTAATTACATCATTTAAAGTTTTCTTTCCTGTGGACGATTTATCAACCTTATTTTTAATAAAATCAGGGGTCCATCTCAATGTATCAAGAGGATTGCCAAAGTTGCCGGGGTCAGAAACTGCAGCGCCTTTAAGGTCTATTGCAAAATCATCAATAATTGACATTCCAGGCAACGGGAATTTCTCATAATCAAATCTGTCAAATTTAGTGTCTGAAAATGCATTGTCATATAAATATGTTGTACTTTCTTTTGGAGTTTGTATATCGAGCGTATGACTTCTTTCGGTTCCTGTTAAAGAATCTACTAAGTTGGTTACTTCGACTTGTGAAGTGGTTACTTCTTTCGGCACTCCAAGATAAGCTAAATCGTTTTTATCTCCTAAGAATAAAGTTACAACAGCGACATTTAAATCAACGTGGCCTGTGCAATAATGCTCAAGAGTATGTCCGGGACAATAGCCCTTGCAATAATTAACGCTTATTTTATGCGGGTCACTTGCAAGGTATCCTTTACAACGCTCGTGTCCTTTGCAGTAATAATAAGTCGTCTTGGTTGTAGTTGTGTTTGTTACCGTATGCCCTTTGCAAGGAGTTTGATAACAAGTTAAACTTACAGTGCCATATGTTTTGCTATAATTATTCGGATATATCTCCCATACATATCTTACGCCATCAACAGTGGCAGAAGAACATGTAAAATCTTTATCGTTAAAATTAACATATCCATTTCGATTAACATACCAACCGGAAGGTGCAGAAGCTTTTACTGTAAGTTGTAATCCCGATGCTTTATATGCATAAATCTTATTTCCCCTAACGGTTATCCATTTTCCTTGTGTGATAGGATTATTTATTGTTGCATAAGTTCTGCCGTCCAAGCTCTTATATGTAGAAAGTTTCCATGTGCAAGTTTGGGAAGACGTTACTTTTTGGCAATAACTGGTTGAACAATACTCTTTACTGCTTGTCGTATGCGAATTAGATATAACAAACGAGCCATAATTGTTGCAACCGGTATGAGACGTTCCTATAACATGATTGTAGGTTTTACCGTTAGCTGTCATATTCGTATTAGAATGATATTTAGTTTCTTTTTCTCCGCATCCGCTTATCGAGTTTAATTTATAATATGTTTTTCCGTTAATTGTTGTTTTTCCGGTTCCGGTGTGATAAGCAATTTTTTGCGTGGGCATAGAAACTTTAACATTGTTTTTTTCAGAACAACCTGCATGACAACCGGCACAATAATAAGCCCTGCAAGCCACAACCGTACCGTCAGTTTTTTTATACGCAGTATTGATATATTTCCAGTTTGTACATCCGGAAGGCGTTGGGACGACCGTATTGTCACCATTTGAATAAAAGCGTATTGTTGCCGTTTGACCATTTGGTAAAGAAATAATATTTTTGTTAACGTTTCCGGAAGCAATCTGATATCTCCATTTTCCGTCCGAACCCAGAGTAGGAATTCCGTTTGCTAATATTTTATCCGTAATTTCTTTATTGTTGTTTCCTCTATGGTATGTCATAATGTGTTGACTGCAACCAATAGCACTGTATTCAACGATGCCGTTTTTTATTATGTAATGAGTTTTGTTTGTTGTCGTATTATATGTATAATTATAATCTACTTTTCCGCTTTGCTTATCATTTCCGTTTTTAATATCCATTCTTACATTCTTACTGCTATCGTAAACATTAGCTCCGCTGTTATTACATTTATAATCATAAGCGTTTTCATAACATTCAGAGCTCTCTTTATTTGACGAACATGCATATACATATCTATTGTCTCCATATACTTCTTTATCATCTATGCCTGCACGTGCAGTTGCATAAGATAATGTATCAGAGACATTTCTTGGAGCATAAGCAACCATATGTGAATAGTTCCATAACTTTTCTACATAACTTTTATACAATCCTTTAGCGTGAAAATCTTCGCCAATCCAAGCATTTGCCATAGCGGCAATATCTTTTGCATTGCTCTTAAAGCCAATTTCCTTAGCATCTCCGTTATAATACGAATAATAAATACCTGTTTGAATTTTATTAAGAGTAGTACCTAACCGTTTGAGATGGAGATATTCATCTTCTTTAGGGTCATAAAAGGACTTGAGCTCATCTTCATTTTCTTCTTTTATAGAGTCTTTTACAGCCTTTATGATTGTAGGTTCTTCATAGTATTTTTCAATGTAATATTTAAAAGCAGAATCAAGGTTGATACAAAGCTCAACGCTGTTATTTGTAAGTGACTTCTCGGTAGTTAAGCTGTTTTCGCCATTTATATCTTCTTTAACTACAGTATTATCTTTAAAATTTATAATAGAATATACTCCTTCTAATCCTGCGCTGGCAAAACCTAATACTACCTGTAAAAGAACCAAAACTCCAATTGCAATCACGCCATATTTTATAATAGGTATAATGAGTTTCTCCATTATTTTTTGTTTTACCTTATTAACAAAACCGGTAATTGCTTTAAACGGTTTTAATACAACACCTAAAGTTTTACTTATTCCTTTGTTAAAACGTTTAAACCCATTGCCAAATCTACGCAATCCTTTAGGAACACGTTTAATCTTTTTAGGAATACGCTTTGAAACTTTTCCTTTTACCTTATTTACACGTTTTCTATGATTGCTTTTTTTCAGTTGTTGCTTATGAGCTTTCTTTTGAGCTCGTTTTAGAATTTTCGCCTCTTTGGCATCCATGCGAGCAAATTTTCTTTTAAAATACCTTGTATTTGCAAGCTTATTTCTTAAAGACCCCAATTTGCCGTTTTCAAGGAATTGTCTAAAGGCAGCTTTATTTGTTGCTTTCATTACTCTTAAGGTTTGAACAATTTTTATTGACATATGAACAGTTCTATAAGCATTATAAGTCGCATATAAACCGTCGCCCAATGCCTGTCCCCTAAGCTTAAAAACAGCTTTTCTAAGCATGAATCCAGACATATCTTTAAGCTGCCCGATTGCTGCACTTAGCTTTGATTTCTTATCAAGTAAAGTTCTCAGCTTAAGTGTTTGCGAAAGAAGATTTCGCATTTCACTATTTTGTGGAAGTCTTTTAAGCAATAGCTCTATTTGTTTGTTGCTTAATTCAGCAATATTTACCGCCTGTCCCAAAGCATCATTTATTTTAATATTTTGTCCTGCGATACTTATTTCGGAAAGAAGCGCTTGTATTCCTTCTTTTGTGTCAAGATTTGCAAAATTAAGAGTCTCTGCCCTGTATAATAAAGAACTCAATTCTGCCGGAGCTGTAATTCTATTAGTATCAAAATAATTAAAGATTTGGGCGATTTCATATTTATCTAATGATGCAATATCTCTTCCGCCAAATCCTGCTTTTTCTAAAAGAGATTGACTGTTTTTTGACAACCGGCTAAACGGATTAATTCCTATACCATTTAAATATTGCATAGCCGTCAAAGTAGATAGAGTTCCCTCAGACAAGCCTCTTAATTGCAGCATAGCTCTGAAGAGGTCTTTTTCACTCTCCGTTAGTGTTCGGCCTTGAAGATTTCCTTTAACCAAAGCCTCTTTTAAAGATTTATTTGTAAATCTTGTAATATCAACCTTGAGCTCATTTTGTGACAATGTTTTTATTTGTTTGTTTAAAGCTCTTCGGTCTTTTGCAGAGTGAAAATCAAAAAGTCTATCGCTGTTTGCTAATTTGATTTCTGACGGCCCCATATCGAGCAGAGTTTCTTTGTTAAGTGCTCTTAATTCATCTTTAGCGTTTAAAACAGCCCCAATATTTGACAAGGTCCATATAGCGGAGCCTCTGCCTAAAAGATATTTATACCCGCTACCCAAGTAAGTCGAATTAAGTTCTTGCGCTGGCATTATATGCCACATAATATTTGAAGCAACTTTGCCTAATGCATGTTTTCTCTGCTCTTTGATTCGTTCTGTAGCTCGTAACCCTTTAACGACAGTTCCGTCTCCGGCAAAGCCATATTTATCATATACTATTTCCATCTCAGCATCTAATCTGCCGGAAGCGTAAAGTTTATAAATACGATTTGCGTCTTTCATTAAATCTGCAGAAAGAGCATCAACATTATTTACTTTTTTACCTTGTATTCCTCGGTTAGCTTTTCTTGTTGATTTTACCCAAGCAGGGTCAAGATAAAATTGTGCATTAGTTGAAGCATTAAATCTTACCTCATTTAGTTTTCTGTTTCTTATGCCTGCTTGAGCTAACCTTGATTTTTTGGCAAGCTCGCCTTTTAAAGCCGTGTCGTCATATCCTTTGATATCTGGAGCATATCCTTTAAGTGTTACCGCTCCTCTTTTGCTGTTAGCATTCCAAGTTATATTCATTGTGCCGTCAGCATTAAATGATACCAATCCAAGATGTTTTCTGCCGAATCGGTCCTTTTCTGTGAACGTCATCATAGTCGTTTTGGTATGAATGTTCTCAGCGGAAAACTTTTTATAAATTTTTTCCTTGCTAAATCCATCAATTGTGCCTGCAACAAAAACGCTTTTTCTTATATCTCCCGGCCCGTTTGCGGTATCATAAGAAGATTTTATAGTAGCATTGTTATCTTTTGTTTCGCTATTTGGTAACATATTAGGAACAATTCTATTAATTTTTCGTTGGGCAAACGAGGCTCTTTCATATAGCTCTGCAGCAGCACCGTTTTGAGCTCTGGAAGCCTGTCTAAGCTGTTTTGCAATATCAGGACGGTCAAATTCAATAGAGACCGCTATATCTTCGATTTCTTTTGCATGTCCTTTTAAAACGTGCGTATTTTGAAGCAACTCTTGAACCTGCTCAACAGAATACTTAGACATTTCATTAACTGATTTAGCCCCAAATTGTTTTAAAATAGAATGTCCACTATCATCTGTTGTATTCAAATTTCGAGATAAATCTCTGATTCTTTTTGCCGTCTCAGGGTAACGTTCTTCTATTGCACTTGCAACCGCTTCTGCATCCGATGCCTTACCTTTGATAAATCTTTCCGGATTTTTAAGGAGATATTCGCCTGTTGTATCGTTTACTCCTCTGTAAATATCTGCTACATCACCGTTTAATTGTTTCGATAATTCACGGATTTTAGCTGCATTTTCAGGATGCTGTTTCTCAATTGCAGATGCTATAATTTCAGCATTTTCCGCCTTACCTTCTATATATACAGATGGATTGTTTATTAAACGAGCTCCATCAACAATCAGTTTGCTATTGGTTGACTGAGGAGCAAGGACAATTGCAATATCTCCGTTTATGTCTTTCGAGATACTTCTAAGCTCTTTTGCCAGCTCGGGATGCGACACTTCAACAGAGGTGGCGTATATCTCTACTTCTTTTGGTTTGGAAAAATCAATTGCTATTGGTTTAATATCAACAGCTTCTGTTGCCGAACCTAACTTATTTGAAAATGGTTCTTTAACCCTTGTAGAGGTTGTTGTACCTTTTTTAAACTGAGAAAAAACATCGGGAGACGGTCCCGCTTCTCTGTTTGCGGTGTGACTTCCATTCATGTTCGCCGCACTGCCTAAGATGCTTTTATTTCCTACCCCTTGAACAACTCTGATGGTTTTCTCTGTTCCATCCGTTGGAATAATTGTTTTATCTATAGCCTTTTGATTATCGTTATACTTTTCTTTAATAAAAGAAGGAACAAAATCCGGATTCTTTTTAATTTGGTTTACAGAAAATTTTTGATAAGCCTGTTCTTGTGAAGCAGTGCCATCTACAATTGTTTTCTCTGCTTTTTTTGCGATACCTGCAGAAACATCATTTAAAATGTGAATTTTCGAATTGTTGCTTTTATTGGTAAATACAGTTTCTGCTTGAGCGTCAGACGAATTATATTTAACTTGCGTTACCTTTTTTATAATTTCTTCTGCAACAACTCTATTTTGATACTCGTCGTTGTTTTCAATAACAGAAAAATTGCTTTCACAAACTTTGGTTAAATCTTTTGTAGATACATTTACTCCATTAACCCTGACAGAAGTAACGTCATTTTCGAGTAACTCATTAAGAATTCGCGGATGTATTGTTGGTACTGCAGGAGGAATATATGTACCGTCTTTAATTTCTCCTCCGTTTTTTACGCCAACAGCAAATAAAACTTTTTGGTCGTTTCTGTCTTGACTTTCCGAACTATTCGGAAGCTTTTCAACGCGAGACCCCTTGCGATAAGCTTCGGAAATATCACCTAAGTAAGTGCCTACATCATTAGAATTATAAATAACCTTTTCGGTCGTTTTGCCTGAATTGTCGGTATTAACAATTTTAACAGTAAATCCATTTGCTCCCGCATGATTTGCAGTGGAAGTAGTTAATTCATCAATTGCCTTTTGTGATAAAACAATTCCGGATGAAACATAAGCTGACTGCATTCTTGTGTTAAAACTATCATATGGGTCATTTGTACGAGTTGCTTTCAATGTTCCTTCAACAGGTATAGATTTTGACAAAACATCGTTTTTAGCCTCAAAAGTCATATAAGACCCATCGGCTAAAGGAACATTAATTTTGTATGATTGAAACGTTTCATTTGTAGGTAATGTAGTATTGCTATCATTAGCAACCGTATCTTTTGCAAACTTGGAATCTTTTTTGCCCGCGGTTGTGACAGTAGGAGTTATTGGCTCTTGAGAAGATGATTCAGAAGACGGACGTGAAGAAACCGAAAAATCGCTTTCTTTATCAACAAAATCATTCGTTGTGCCGTTTTTTCGGGAACTCTGCTGCGGGCGGTTTGGTCCTTCCGCTGCTTTTGTTTCGTCAACAAAAATAGATTGGGACTCTTTTGTATTTTTATTTTCATATTCTGTTTTACCTACAGAAGTTCCGGTAAAAGTATATCCCAGTTCGTCCTTATTGACTGCTTTTTTCTCTTGATAACCATCTGACCCTATTTCAGCCTCTCGTTTAGCTTCAGTAGCTTTCTTGTTTTCTTTTTCTTCATAAGCTATTTCGTCATAACGTTGCTTTTCAGAGGTAAAATTATCATCCGAAGAATAGCTATGCGACTTATTTAAATCGGATTTTGTCTGTGCAGTCTTTGACTCGCCCGAGTTATTCTCTGAATATACGAAAGAGTCGCGAGAGGTCGGAATTTCTCGGCTTGCATTTTCCTTGTTGTGATAAGAAGATGTATCAAGCTTTTCTTTGGTAAGCTCAGGCTGAGACTCTACGTTTGGATAGTTTATCTCTGCCTTTTTTTGATTTGTCGTGTTTTCTTTTGGGGCATCTCGTTGCGAAGTCTTATCAGAATAAGATGGCGGAGAAGTTCTACCATCATTTGTAGAGTTTGATTTATTATCCGATGAATCAGTCGGCTCTGTTTTACCTATTTCCGTGCCGGTAAACGTAAATGTTCCGTCATCATTTCTGAGTTTTGACTTTTCCTCCGTTTTTACGGTTTCATGCGATTTATGCCTTTCTTCCTCATATTCTTTTTTTCTCTCGACTTCTTCTTTTATCCTTTTGACCTTGTCTTCACTAACGGAATTATTATGCGACTTATCTTTTATAACATCCGAAGATTTTGGAACAGAATAATCCGTCGCTTTATTTTGACCGTCCGTGGTCTTATCCATATTTGGAACAGAAGAAGATTCTACGTATTTATGCTCTTCAACGTTCGTAATTTGGGGAGATTCTACTGTTTTATACGTTTCTTTATCTAAAGATATGGATTTTTGCTCACTACCACCTTTAGACGAACTATATTCTTTTTTTCCTTCTGTTTGTGAGGAAACAACAGTAGGTTCCGTGGTTTCCTGCTTAATTTTTTCCTTATAGACCGAGCTTGAAGCACTTTTTTCTACCTTGAAAGTTTCAGATTTCGTTTCATCATATGTATTTTTTGATTTTTCTTCTGTTATATGTTCTGTTGAAACGAAAGCAGGCGTGGTTGGAACTGAAGTTTCTGAGAAGACTTTTTCTGCCTGAACCTTTTCTGCAGCTTTTAGCTCAGCCTCTTTTTTGAGCGATTCTTCTTTTCTTAATGCTTCTTCTCTTTTTTTACGCTCCTGAGCTTTTTTCTTTGCTTTCTGTTTCTTTTCAAGCTGTTCGTCGTAATCGTCATATTCCCAAATGTCTTCCTCAAATTCATCTTCAGTTTTTGCTCCAGAGGAATCTTTCTCTGGCTGGTCTCCAGTGTCTTCTTCAATAATCTCATCATTGTTTAGAAGTTCTAATTCATCCGCCTCTTCAGCTTCAAGTTGAGCATCAAGTTCAGCGATAGCCGATTTAATTGCTTCAATATCATAAATTAAGTTTGAAGCAAATAAGTATGCTTCATTTTTTCTTACTTCATAGAAATCATCTTTTTTTATAAGGCCACGCTTAGCTAAGTCATTAAATGCATTTACGGGGACGGATGTAAAACTACTGTCTCTATCTACTAAAGCCTCTTTCAACTCAGAATCAGTATAATATCCCCTTGTATTCTTGTATTCTGTTAAGCGAGAATCAAATATATCTTCATTTTCAATATAGTAGTCGATGTTATATGTTTCATCGCCCACCTCATTTGTGACAGACGGAATAAACCCTCGGCTTATCATTCCGTCAATAATGTCGTTTGATAAACCGTGGGATATTTCGTATTTATTTAAAAGTTCTTTTTTAAACTCAGTTTTTGTAAGCATCTGCATAAAACATCTCTCCTATCTTTTGTTTTACTCTTCTGCTTTGTTTTTCTTTTGCAACAATATAAAGAACACTATGCATATAATTGCAACTAAAACAGTAACAGTTATTGCTGGAATCATATACGGATGCTCTTTTATTGGGTTTTCTTCAGTATCCGCAGTAGTTGTTTCTGCTGGCTCTGTTGTCTTTAAATAAGATGTAGAAGTATTTTGTGAAGTATCTTCTAACGTTGTGGAATACTCTCCTGTTATTATAGGAAACAATGTTGGCGATTCAGGTTTTGTCGTTTGAGTTATTGCGGTTGTGGTTTTCTTTGTGGTTGTAGCCGTTGTTGTATTTTGTTTAATTATTTTTGAGTCTCCAAAATTAACAACAATTGCAGTTGCCCTATCTACAACGATATCTTCCGACTCCGATTCAAAAATCATATCCGCTCTACCGTTCATTCCTACATCGAGTACGCTATAAGTGCCTTTGTCCAGCCATACCTTATCTGAAAAATTATTGTATGGATATAAAGTATAACTATAACTCTGACCTGTATGATTATTAACAATAGTCAAATACGCCGAGTCATAGTCTGTGTATTTAAAGCTTTTATCCGGAATTAATAAAATGGTTACAAGATATCGGTCGGCCGCCTGAACAGGCATAGGCAAAGCTGTTAAAATTATCGCTGTTAAGCATACAACCACTCCGACTATCTTCTTCATAAGCTTAATGGTAGACATACCCCGTTCTATCTGTCGGTTTGTAGTCTTCATCTTCGTCATCATTGTCATCATCCTCATCATCTTCGTCATCATCAGCAAAGTCTGCAATGTATCTATCGCCATCTGTAAATTCAGCATCTCTATCATCCTTGCCGTATTCACTGTTTGCGTAACCATTGCTTTGGTCAAATTCTTCCGCTTTTTCTCTTGTCTTTTCAAAGAAATCTTCTTCAAGGTCAGACTCTAAGAAAGAAACGTTTTCTGAGAAGAAAGCAATTCTAAGAGTTCTTGAGTCTTCTCCAACTGCTTCAGGCTCAAGTGCCCACATAATAGGATGAAGAGCAGTAATATAATACTGTCCGGACAACTCTAACGGAAGAAATGTTAAAAAGGCTACTGCCTCAGATGTATCGGTGTTTTTGTCTGTTTCCTCAAGATATCTTTCGAGTGTTCTGAAAAATACACTTAAGGTTTCAGATTTTTCTGAAATAAACTTCAAATTAACCCATGTAATATCGTTTCCGATAATAATACTTACAATCGGTTCTGTAGAGCTAAATTCAGCAATAATCTGAGGTTCTTCCATGGTGTTTGACATATTGTATTTGTGAGCACCAATAACAGAAATCGCCTTACTCTTTCCGTTAATGTCTTCTCCGCACGTAGCGTCTTTAATTTCTTTTAATGTAATTGACATAATATCACCTCGTTATTTTTTAGGAATTTTCACTATCCTTATTATAAATATGTTAGATAACAAAAGAAAAAAGGAGCCAAAATTATGGCTCCAATATTTCCGTTTAAGTATCTCCGCTTTCAATACCGATTAACTTCTTTTGAATTTCCGCATCATCCATTCTTGATGTCATAGCAGCAAATGATTTTGTATCAGTTGGGAATCTATCAATGAATGGAACAATTGATTTACCGGTGTAAAGAAGTCCCTGACCTGCATCAGCATTTGTTATGTAAGACAACTGAGCAGCACTAATGTTAAACATTTTCGCAAGGTCTTGTTTATCATTAGGAGCCTGATTAAGCATCATAATGAAATCGCTGTTTGAAAGCATACTACGAGCTTGCGGACTAATAAGTAAGTCTTCAACGTTCTGAGTAATTCCTGTCGGAACACCGCCCCATTTACGAGCTCGTTTAAATATCTGCTGTAAGAAAGAAGCCGATGTTTCTGTTTGAGTAAGTAAATAGAATTCGTCGATGTAGAACCATGTTCTTTTACCTTTTTTCTTATTTGAAATTGTTTTGTTCCAAACATCGTTTAAACATACCTGCAAGCCCAATTCTTTAAGTCCGCTTCCGATATCTTTAATGTCATAAACAATAAATCGAGAATGAGTATTAACATTTGTTTTATGGGCAAAAGTATCCAAAGAACCTGTTACAAATCGCTCAAGCGCAAGAGCTATTGTTCTTGCCTCTCCTTCTTGCTGAGAAAGAATCTCATTATAAAGGTCGCGCAGAGTCGGCATGACATTTGGGTCGCATGTACCAAGTTCGGGATGGTTCTTCATATGTTCCAGATATGGCTGATATACCCTACGAACACAACGGTCAATAATTGAATGCTGCGTAACGGATAGTCCATATCTACCACCAAGAATCGTCTCACACAAAGAACAAATAAAGTCAGCTTTTAATGTTACCGGGTCCCCTTCGTCAGCATAATCAAGGTCCATATCAAGAGGGTTGATAAATATCTTAGTGCCCGGCGCAATTTTAATAACTTCTCCTCCAAGCAACGCGGCTAAAGGAGCATACTCACCTTCAGGGTCAATAACATATATATCTGCATTTGTATTCAACAAAGCACTCAAAATTTCTCTCTTTGCAGAAAATGATTTACCAGAACCCGGAGTACCAAGAATAAATCCGTTTGAGTTTTTTGATTTTGTTCTGTCAAACAGAAGCAAATTGTGAGATACTGCATTAAGCCCATAATAAAAACCACCACGATGATTTAATTCCTGTGCCGAATAAGGAATGAATAACGATGCGGATTCTGTTGTAAGTAGACGTTTAATATATACTTTATTGTTGCAAAGCGGTAATGATGTGTCAAAACCAAGCTCTTGCTGTGTTGTTAATTTTTTTAGCGTTACAAGATATTTCTGAGCAATAGTGGAAATTTGTTCCGACTGCTTATCGAGCTGTTCTTTGTTTGAAGCAAAGTGAGTAACAACAAGAGTTACATAAAAAAGTTTTTGATTTCGAGAAGTCATATCTCCAAGAAGTTTATCTGCTTCATTTTTAGCCTGCATCAGCGATGGAGAAATAAGGTCTGCCGAATATCCGCTTCTTGTTGCTTTCTTTTGTGCATCAACGACGTTTGCATCAATATTGGTAATCTGATTTCTAATAAGCTTCATAGCTTTATCTTGTCGCATAGATTCAAAATGAACTGAAGTTAACATATTACAAGCAACATCATTAAGCTCTCCGATAAAATCAGTTGATAAGAACGATGGTAAATTATGCAAATACATCGTTTGTCCGTATTGGTCGTCCAATGTAAAGAAGTCTCCATTAAACACAATGTCGGTTGGTGCAATAACATCTTTTGTCGTTAAACCCTGTTTACGCAATGTATCAGTATTAAAAGAGCTAACTTTATGTCCATTGATTTCAGTGGTTATGCTTAACGGAGTTGTTGTAGCCGGATTATATATGTTATAGAGAATGGAAAGCCTTTCCTCTAATGTCATTGGAACAGTATCCGACCCGCCGATTTGTTTTAAAGCGTTTGAAACTTCAGCATCCAATCTTGAGAAAACGGTTTGTGCCGCTTCAATATTTTCTGCTTCAATAGATACAGTAAGATATTTCTCACGGACAATGTTGTTTTTACCTTCGGTAATTTTCTGAAGCAACATAGCGTTTTGTTCTTCTCGATATTCGTCAAGTCCATCTCCACGATATTTCATAAGAACTGATTCGTTGAATTCTTCCTGTGAAATATTTTTATTATATATGGTTACTTCTGCTTTGACGTCGCTGCCAAACATATTAAGCATATCTCCATATTTAAGAAAGATATAATCTTGGTCCGATTGTGATGCAATTTTAAAGTTTACATCGTCGAGCTTGTAGCATTTTGTGAAACATTTTGGATTAGTTTCAATAATACCACCGTCATACGCCGCAACATACGGAATTGTTTTTTGCGCTGTGTTTGGAGTTTGCTTTTTTGTCTGTGTTGATTTCTTTGCATCTTTTTTGGTATTAAAAAATAAACTCATTTCTTTTTTCCTCCTTTACTCTTTGACGGAGTTTTTGACTTTGATGCAGTTTCCTTTGCCTTTTCTTCATTTATCATTTCTTGTTCGAACTTTTCATAAAGATTTTCAACTTTATATTTTCGATGCTTCGGGGGAATAATTGTTGTATATAATTGTGATACGAAATACTTTTCAAATTTCATACCGTATGGTTTATATGCCGCGATTAGTGCCCAAGGCACATCAAAAATAAGCGGAATAACGACACGCAATCCGCTATCTGTAAACTTATTGAGTATTGCGTATCCGAGTAAACTTGTTGCAACGATTCCGATAGTACATATAAGTAATCTTTTTGTGAATGGTCCTATAAGTTTTGGTTCAAAGTCCTTTATATCGCTTGGAATTTCTACTTCAATCATAATTTACACCTCCATTATCCAGCTATGTCATTAACAATTGACGATACTTTTAACATTGCTCCAATTACGGAAAATCCTACAATTATTGGCCAAATAGCCTGTACAACTAATCCTCCGGCTAAAGTCGTAGTGCTTCCGACTACACTGCCGGCAGAACTCATAAGCATTTGTCCTATAAAAACAACAGCATACATTGCAATCCCTTGTAAAGATGCAGCGAATAGTTTTTTTACATATCTAAAGCCGGGACTGCCCATTCCGTGTGTGAAAACATCCGAGGCCCCTATGGGGAAAAACATATATCTTACCCCAACTTCAAGAATACGACCGGCTAAAAGGGCAAAAATAATAATTGTGCAAATTTTCATCATTAAGGCAGAGAGAATAAGCGGGAACATTGCTCCTATACAGCCAAATATATTTGCATCTTTAATATCGTTAAATACATCAATAAACATTTGGTCTAATTGAGTAAATTCACTTGCAGACGTGGTAAACGCTCCCGCGAGGTCATTGGTAACGCCATTTGCAAGATTTATTACTCCTTCTGCAATCGCCCCTCCTTCACTAATTACAACAGTGGCAATAGTAAATTTTATACCTAACTGCAAAACAAACTCTCCTGTTATATGTCCCTGTGAAGATTTTTCAATAAGTTCCAACATACACCATAGCAATGCAAGACCCGCTCCAATAGCGGCTATGCTATCATAAGCTCTTTGTATAGTACCCCAATAAGATGCATTTGTATCAATAACGAGTAAGTCGCTTTGAAACGCTGTTAATCCTCCGCCATAAGCTGAGTAAGCCATATCTAACACCGCAGCGCCAAAGACTCGGTTTCTAAGATGTGAAACAGGATAATCAGTGCCCTTAGTCGTATAAATAGCATTTGTTCCACTTCCTGTTTTGGTTACTGCCGCATTGCTCTGTGTAAATCCCTGTCCGAAAACAATTACCGTCAAAATAACGGCAATTATGCAAATAGCTATTTTTCTCATTAAGGTTATTGTATTTTCAAGTTTTCTTTGTGAAAACAAATTGTTTGGTTTTAAATCTATTAAGTTCATTAAGGTTTCACCTCTTTAATACGGGGTAGCTCCGCTCCGAAAATCAGAGCGGAGCATATAACACATTCTTGAAATTATCGAATTCCAAGGAATCCACTACCCGGAGTCAGCCCTGTTCCGTTAAGAACAGCAGTTGCAAGCGGAGCAATACCGATGAGAATAGCGGCAACAATAAGCATCATCATGGCTTTTGACTTTGAATCAGCATCTTCATTCTTGAATGCTAAAGCAAGTTGAGCTACAGCCCATACACCAAGCAATGCACCAACGCAAATGAACATATCAATAACATAGCCCATAAAAACTTGAACGATATTTTTTGCGCTTGCCGTTCCTCCAGCAGCCGCAAAAGCATTTACCATAAACGGCATAGCTGTCATGACACCGGTAGCGATTGTCGCACCGATTTTCTTAATCTTGTCTTTCCTCTCCATAGTACGGAGAGTTTTAATTGAATCCTTCATTTGAAGTATCCCCTTTCGTTAAAATATTTATATATATAAAAGCATGACAGAGACGGCTATCATGTTTTTATGCAAAGAATTTTGCTGCAAAATCATCTATTTCATCAGGCATTGATTCTGCAATTTGTTTTGTTATTTGAGCTCCTAATGGCTTCTTATCATCACCATTTGAACTGTTTGCCTGCTTTTTCTTTTGAATTTCATTAACAACCGCTTTAACATTTTCTTCATCAACACTGTTTAAAATTTCATTGATAAACGCCTCTTTAGCCCTTTTATCTTCTTCGGGGTCATCAATCTTTACCGTGTCAACAACTGAATATCTGTCAAATAATTCGATTGCCTTATCAGGGCTTCTGTTTTTTACAAATTCGTCAAGAGGAACTTCTTTTGTGTAAAGTGCCTTACCTCTTAAAGCTGCTTCTTTAAGCTTTTTATATCTCGCAGCGTGAGCTTCAAGAACAGAATTTGATTTATTTACAGAAACCAAACTGTTGTCAAGTATATTTATGTATAATTGAGCGTCATCCGCATCGCCTGTTAGATGATAATTGGGATGCTTCGGATAGTCATATTTTTTGGTAAAGAACGGGTCAAGCGAACGAATTTTGACAATACACATAGAATTGTCCATATTACCAACTTCGTCCGGATTCATAAGTTTTCTTTGTGTTTTCTGATAGTTTAAAGAGGAACTGCTGTTTTTACCTCTTGACCGTCCTTCATTTCTTGTTCTGATTGTTTGAGTTCCCATAATATTGGAGATATACTCCAGTGTTGAATACTCTAACCCTCCGAGGAAAATCATTGAATCGCAGTTACCGATGATTGTTTCCCAGTCTTTTTCATACAAAGATTTAATTTGCGCTAAATTCTGAATAATAATTGAACATGAAATTCTATATTTTCTCATTGTTGCAAGTTTTTTTGTGAACTGAGGAATCTGACCGATATTGGCGAATTCGTCAAGCAAAAATCTTATTTCATGTTTAAAATGTTTCTTTTGTGCTTCAAGTTTAGTTCCTTCAAAATAAAGCGTTTCAAAAAGCTGAGAATAAAGCATTGAAACGAGGAAGTTATACGTCTCTGACGCTTGAGGAGTTATAACAAATAAAGCCTTTTTTCCATCTCCCGTTCCAATTGATGTTAAATCAATAGTGTCAACGTTTGTTAAGTTTGCTACTGCTTGAAGGTTGAAAACCTGAAGACGGACACCACAAGAAATCAAAATAGATTTTAGGGTTTTGCCTGCGCCCATTTTAAAGATATCGTATGACTTAACAGCCATAGAGGCAGGATTTTCAGCCTTAAGCTTACTAAACATTACATCCAGCGGAGATTGTTTGTCAGGGTTGTTTTCATCTACTTCAGCAAGTCTTAAAAGCTCCATAACCGAACCGAAATTCTGTTCTTCAGGAACACATTTTTCGATAAGATAGAAGCAAAGAGCCTGTAAAAGAGCCGTTTCTGATTTTACCCAGAATTGGTCGCCGCCTTTTGTATTTGGCGGAGTCGTATTAACAATTAAACAATCTATCATTGTTAACACATCTTCGTCTTTGCGTATATATTTAAAAGGGTTATAACAGTGCGATTTATCCATTTCAACTAAGTTAAAAACCCTTATTTCATAACCTTGATTTTCAAGAAAAGTACCCATTGAAGCAAGCATTTCACCCGCAGGGTCTGTAACTACATAGTTGCAATTTGCTTGTAAAATATTTGGTTTAACAAAGAAACGAGATTTACCGGAACCGGAACCACCAATAACAAGAACATTATTGTTAAAAAAGGTCTTCTTTGTGTCCATATTAAGAAACACATCATTAGACAAAATCATATTGTTTGGTCCATTGTGGTCTTTTGTTCCTTTTGGGTCAGTATATTTTTTGTTATACTTATCCATATCGGAATACCATTTTGCAGAACCGGATTCTTTTCCGGGCATATCAACATGGTTTTTTTGCTGATTAACATATAGCGCCATTACGATAAATGCAACAACCATTGTTAATAAACCTATATATTTAAATGCTGATGCACTTAACGGAAAAATATCAAATGGATTTGAAAACAAATTTGAAAATCCATGCGAAAGGATTTTTCCAAAATCTGCAGTAGGATGCCTTGCTTCATATTTTCCCATTTGTCCCGAAAGCAATAAAATAAAGATATATCCTACAACTCCGGCTCCGATATAGAATGGTTTATTTGATTTTTTTGGTCCCATATCATCACCTACTCAAGCTCATCAAGACTTGTCCTTTCCTCATTTGCGAAATTAAGCTCAGAACTGAGGTCTTTGATAATTTCATCGGGAGTCCTGTTTTCATTACTCTTTATATCAACTTCCATTTCTTCAACTTTTGCATCTATAATTGAATCTCTTTCATCAAGATTAAGTTGGACAAATTTATTGAACTCTTCTTCTGACAAAACAGCCGGATTATTCATCTCAATCACGTTTTGTGAAATATTAAGCCAAGTGCTCTCCTTAAAAACATTTCCCTCAATCGGATTGTTTTTTGAAGCCATCGGAACAACTCTTCCGTCTGCTTTTTCTTCCAAGACCGTAAACTTATTCGGTTCTATTTTTAAAAACTTCCCATATTGAGAAGAAGCCACATAAAGGGTTTCGTTGTTTTTTACACTTCTTTCGATGTCTTTAAATATCTTTTTTTCACGTTGAATCTTTTTCGATAATTCTGCTCCTTCCGGCGTACACATATATCCGGCGGCATCTTTAACGCATTGCATAACCTTTTTGTCATCTACCGAAGAAAAACTAATTGAATGAGCTCCATCTCTGGCAATTGTTCCGACAAAAGCAACCTTGTATTGAGGTAATTTTTCGCATAAGACGTGATATTGGAAATCGGACAGTCTTTTGAGTGGTCTGATTTTGGCATTTTCTACGGTTGCGTTAATATTTTTCAGAGTTTTCATATCCGTCTGAAAATTCTTACAGTCATTGTAGAGAGAGTTTTCTAACGTTCTCATCTTTGCGGATTCTCTTGGGTCGTAACAAACCATTAGATTCCCGGTTTTACTGTCTTTACAAACAACAGCGTTAATGTGTTGCTGCTTTATCGCCGCAGATAATTCGGGCTGTAAATACCTATTAAATTCCACAGCCTTAAATCCTTTAGCCTTAAATTGCTCGACGGCCTTTTCCGACATCGGCTTATCCAAAGCGCTCATCTGCTTTGTTGCAAGAGGATTAGAAGAACTCAAGAATCCTTCTTGATATAACTCCTCACGCTTTTTGTCTGTCAAAACATAAGCTGCTTTAAAAACGCCTTCTAAAAAAGTTAAGTAATTATTTACTCTGCTTAATTCAAAACTGTTCAACGGTAATCACCTCCCGATTTCTTGATTCAGTATAAATATGTTAGATGAGTCGAAATTTTTGCTTGTTTTGTTTTTTAAAAGCAAATTTCGGCTTATATCTATTTCTTCATTTTAAATATGTTAGATGGAACAAAAAAATCGTAAAAAAAAAGCGCAGAGCAAAAACTCTACGCTTTAAAACTTATTCCATTACCCAATGGATTTTTGAAAGGTCATTACGGAGTCCTTCAACATCAACATTAAAAGGAACGTGAATAGCTTTTCCGGTTCTCCAATCAATAATGTTTAATGACTTACCGTTTTTTGTATCTTTATATGCTTGAATGACTTTACTAATGGATTCCTTGATATCTGAGCCTTTCGGGGACTGAATAATTTCCGGCTTATCCTGAGTTTGGTATGGATAAACTTTTTTAATCAGAAACTGGGTTCCAAACTCATCTTCTTTGATATTTCCATAGAAAGTAAAAATACCATTCTCGGTGAGTTGTTCTCCAAATCTATCAAAGTCATCAGGAAACATTACTGCCTTAATAGAATCTTTTCCGTCCGTCAGAGTAAGCGAAAGCATTTCGCGGCCCGCTTTGGTTACTCTTATGTCAAAGTCAGTCGCTAAAGCAACAGCTTTACCGTTTGTTCCATTTAAAACAGATTTAATGGTATTAGTTGTTTTTACAACGTCCATAGGATGGCCGGAAACATACTGTCCGAGCAATTCCTTTTCATCGTTCAACTGTTGTGTTCGATTAGAAGAAATCTTTTCATATTCAACATCATCAAATTCTGCTTTAAGTTTGTTCAATGTATTTTTTGCTCTTTCAAGACGTTTTTCATCCGTCAAAGCCTGAATATCAGCTTCCTTCTTTCTAATACTTTTGAGTAAATCAAGAAGTTCGGGAAGAGCCGCCAATATGGACGCACGGTTACCAAATGAATCAAAAGCACCAACCTTAACGAGATTTTCGACAACCTTTTTATTAACGGTAGTTCTTAAAAGAAAATCTTTAAATGATTTAAATTTGCCATTTGATTTTCTTTCATCAATAATCTTTTTGGCATTTGCCGCAACGTGCGGAATAGCATCAAGACCAAATAAGATATCAGAGCCGTGAAGACTGAACTTTTCTGCACTCAAATTTATATCAGGACAGCGGATACTAACGCCCTGATTTTTCGTGTCAAGCACTATTTTGGGCATATCATCTGCAGATGTATAATTCAAAAGACCCAAAGCATAAGCAGCTTGATATTTATATTTGAGATATGCGGTTGCATACGAAATCTCGCAATATGCACGAGCATGGCTCTTATTGAATGCGTATTCAGAAAAGCTTACAATTTCTTTCCAGAATTTTTCTGCATTTGACTTCGACGCTCCATGTGCTATAAGGCCATTGACAAAATCTCCTTTATACTTAATAAATTGTTCGGTTTTCTTTTTTGACATTAGCTTTCTGATAGTATCAGCAGTGCCAAGCGAAAATCCTGCAAACTTATTAAATATAGCCAATAGTGATAGGTAAAGTTTTGAAGTTATCTCCACCTTTTCCCCCACTTCACACCGGACATGAAGGTTTCCCAATTCATCCGGCGTTCCATCAACCAATAAACACATTAACCAATTAATTATGTAGTATAAACCATTAAGGCTTTTACTTATCAAAGTCACGCCTTTCTGAATTAATTCAGCTAAGCGTTCTCTTAGTCATACTCGAACCTTTGAACCTGAAAAAATATTTCAGGATAATTATGGTTTATGTATTTATTGAATGTTGACTAAGGCCCTTCGCTCCACAGCTTATTATTACTGTTTCATGGCTACCATGGCCTCACTATCACTGAAGTAAAGGTAAGTTATAGCCATTCTCTGGTTTTTCCTTACCACTGTTTCACAGGAATTTTAGCTTCCTCCACATCTTCAGCTTTCCACGTTCCTATTGTTTTAGCTTTACATATACCCTTAGGTGCTTCCTTTATGCCCGCCAGCTCAATAGTGCCTTTAACACTATAAGGACTTTCATAAAGTAAACTTTTACTCATCCCCACTGGCTCCCCACACGGGGCTCCGCCATTTCTGGTCGGTTAGAACTCAGGACACGTACATTCGGAAGTTCGTCAGTAATTCGCCTTTACAATTGTAAAGTATACATTCTCACCATAGATATTTTATAGCCTCACGGCCTATAGGTCACACCATCCACCTCTGGACAGCTTTCCTCATCTTCACCATACATTATATATTAGCTTTCGCACAGGTGGGCTCTAACCACTTTTGAACCAATGCTATTTACTAATTGTCTTGAAGGCTATTTGTTAGGGTGACTTTCAGCCTGCTTTACCCAGCTTCAGACCGTTAATTGCTAAAACATTAACCGCCTGTGGGTGCTCTTAGAGTATGCGTTTCAGGGCGTTACCCCTTCATTCCACATATCAAACAATAAGTTCTACTTAATTAATTTCTTTATTTTCCGATACAGGCGGGCTCTGGCCTCTTTTGTACCAACATCTTTCAATACTTACTTTTAACTAAGTGTCGCCTTTCAGTGTTATAACACCTTAATTTGCGAAACGTGTCGCACTAACCTGTTCTTGGTAAATGGGTTCGCCATATGTTGCATCTAAAACAGAAGCCATCTCCGGAATAATATATTTCGGCTTAGCATCTCCTTTTTTTACCGCAGTAACAGAATCAATGTACTGCAACGGACCGGGACGGAAAATTGCATTCAATATAGTAAGGTCAGCAATAGATTCCGGACCGAAATTCGTCAAAGTCTTTTTCATTCCGTCGCTTTCAAACTGGAATACACCATTAGTATTGCCTTTGCTAAACACTTCAGAATATATTTCTGAATCCTGTGGCAATGTATCAATGGATAATTTAATTCCATATTCCCTCAAAACTGCCTTTTCACAATCAGTAATAATACCAAGATTGCGAAGTCCCAACAGGTCAAGCTTGAGCATTCCCATTGGCTCTACCCAGTTAAGGTCAAGCTGACAGTCTATAGCTCCGGAAATATTTATAAGCGGAGTGTAATCCGACACATCGTCGTTATCACTTATAATTATACCTGCAGCATGAGTGCCGTAGCCGGACGGAAGCCCTTCAATTGCTTTTGCAATTTCAATGATTTCCTTTGCTTTAGGACTATCATTTATTTCCAAAAGACTTTCTTCTATTTTTGCAACTGTTGCCTTGGAGTCTTCAATAGACTTTGAAAGTTGAGTTGACAACTTTACAAATGCTTTATCATCGCCGATACGCTTGCCTACAACTCTGGCAGCAGCCTGAATTGCTGATTTTGCACCGAAATAAGATATTGTCATTATCTGGCATACGCTCTTATCTCCGTATACGTGTTTAAGATACTCGATTACGAATGGACGAACATTCGGAGGAATGTCAGAATCTATGTCTGGCATACTGACTCTTTCGGGGTTTAAGAACCTCTCAAAAAGCAATTCATTTTCGATGGGGTCAATGTTCGTTATTCCGACAAGATAACAAATCAGAGAACCTGCAGCAGAACCTCGTCCGGGACCGCAGCCCTCGCCCACTTCATTCTCAGCCATTTTATTAAGCTTTGGAATGTTAAAGGGGTCGTTGAGAAACTCAGGGTCATCCAAGTCAAGCTTGCCGATGATTCTTGCATAATTCAAGAAGTCCTCGACAATACAAAGATAATCACTAAAGCCCATCTTTTCTATTACTCCGAGCTCATATTGAACTCGTTTCTGATATACCGGGGTCCAGTTCTTTACCTTTTTCTTACCTACCTGAATAAGGCGTCGCAGATGAAGTTTTGCTCCTTCTTTGCACGGAAATTTCGGATAATGCTTTCCGATAACAAATTCGGTGTTGCACATATCAGCTATTTTATATGTATTTCCAATAGCCTCTTCAACAACATCTTCCGGCAATATTTTGCAAAGCCAATCAGCTAATTCCTGAGTATCTTTGATATAGAGCTCATAATCCTGTGGCTCCATATCTTTCCATCCATATCCCTTATACTGAACAAAGTTATATTGTCTTACAACAGCCTTGTCTTTTGTAGCATAATGAACATCGTTTGTAGCAACCATAGGAATCTTATGCTTTCTTGCAATTTTAGCAAGTATCGGCATTGAATAAATTTCCTCTTTGATGCCGTGATTCTGAAGCTCAATATAGAAATTTTCTTTGCCAAAAATCTCGATAAGAGTTTTGAGCATTTCTTCTGCTTCCTTAAATGCTTTGTTTTCAGAAACCTTTTTCGCTTCAAGTTCTTCAATCTGAGCAGTATATTTATTATACTTTTCAACAGATTTAAAAATGGGAGCAACAGCTTCCTTATAATTTTTCAGCGCTGTTGATTTCTTAGTTTCAGCCGCCTTCATCTTAGGCTTTTTGAGTACGGCAGCCTCAACATTATCTCTTAACGCTTCTGCTTGAGCAATAAGCTCTGAGTCTTCTGACCGATAAGCTTTATTCAACTCTTTTTTATAAGGAGTTTTTGCAAGCTCGAAAACTTCAGTTTTCTCTTTCGTTGCTTCGTTCAATTCAGCTTGGAGTCTTGCAATTTCTTCGTTAGCATTTTGAAACACTTCCGCCATAGGACTTGTTTCAACAGCTCTTTTCTTTTCAATTTTTGCTATTTCTTTGTCATATGCAAAATTTTGAAGAAGAATTCTGCAAAGCGGACCCTGCATACAAGCTGATGTCGCAATAACATTGTCTTTGCCGATTCCGTCTGTAATATACTTACGAAACATATCAAATGTAGCAATCGGACGGTCGTTGTGTATGTTATATGCTGTTGCTGTAGAAATTTTAGAAATTGCTTGATATCCATCGAAGTTTTTTGCCAACAGAATAAAATGTGTTCTTTCACCATCACCTATGTCGGTATAAAATTCACATCCGTAAATAGGTTTTATTCCCTCTTTTTCACAAGCAACACGGAAATTCTGAATTGCTGTCATAGTTCCGTGGTCTGTTATAGCCATTGCAGTAGCTCCAAGTTCAGACTCTCTTTTTACAAGTTCAGCACAAAGCGAACCTGTATCTCTTAAAGAACCCTCTCCTGTATGGACATGCAAATCAGGAAATTTGCCTTTAAATTTTGAAATATCCATAATATTCTCCTTTCGTCATCAGTCAAAATTGTTTTAAAATAAACATTGACTATTTTAAATTCATAAGTGCCTAAGATTTCGTTATAAATATGTAAGATGACAAAAAGAGGAAAAAGCCTCCGTCAGTTAAGACAGAGGCTGTATTGATTCATATAATATTTTATATCATTTGAAAATGACGGGGAGTCTCCCCGCCAACTGAGGGACTTGAACCTTGCGGTTAGCCCCGATTGCATCAAGTTGCTTTTTATAAATAGTTTTGCGAAGCCCCACTTCCTTTAGGTGGTGGGTAGTTTACTGTATGTCCATTATATTGGAATTATTTCAATATGTCAAGAACTCTTTGAAAATGACTTTTCGCTTCTACGAACTAAATTAAGCCGTATTGATTTTCTTTCTATAACATGTTATTATTTATTCGACATCGGCAGAGGAGTTATTATAAGGAAGATTATTTACGTGCTGCAGACTATTCCCTTTTATTTATATATTATTCTAAGAAAGGGGATGGTGCCCATGAAATTCTTTGTTTTATTCGCACCAAATTATCGTTGTGATTGATTTAATTGCATTCATTGCAGCCCTAATTGTCGCAGGGTCGATATCACTAACTTTAATTTGTCTGGTCAACAGACGTTTTAAAAAGCAATAATTTTTTGTTTTGAATAGTTTGCCTATCCCCTGCCGATGCCTTTCCCTTTACGCAATGGATAGTTTCCCCACTGGTTGAGAAACCTGAACCCTTCGGGGTTCCCAAACATATTGGATTTGTTTGTGCGGATATGTGCTTAATAGCGAAAATTGTATGAATTCTTAATTTCAATATAAATATGTTAGATAGTCTTTTGGAATTGTTTCAAAAGGCCTTTTTTACGCTTTTTTCGTTAGTGTCATTGCATTTGAGTCCCAATTTAACCCATAAATATCACACCAAGTCTGCACTTCTCCCTCATAAATAGCATCCGTAATAATATCAACTCTAACATTATAAGCTTCCGTATTAACTTTTACAGAGTTGATAAGATTTTGTGTATTCTCAGATGGCGTAAGAGCTTTATTCCAAATAAATACAAGCGGATAGAAATTGGTTCCGGACATTCCGGATGCAGCTTTATTTCTGTCGGCAATAGTTCCGTTAACCGCTATCCAAGAACCATTCTCAAGAGCTTCCTGATTAAGTTCAAGAGTAACATCATTTTCCATATCAACCAATTTATCGGTCAACACTTCTCCGTCTTTATTTATAGGCGTAAATACAATCATTGCTTTTGCAAAAACATTTGATTTGCCTGTATTTGTGAGTTTTACATCTTTCTTAATTGAATTGTCGATGGTTTCATTAACTTTAATATCTATGCCGAAATCGTACTCATAATAAACAGAATTCGTCTGGATATCCCAGTCATACACATAGGAATGTGCAGCCGGGATAACCATAGAAGTTGCAAGAGCCGTCAACGTCATAAATATTGCAAGGTATCTTTTCAATGTATTCATAGTCGTCGTCTCCTTATTTTGTAGTATTTGAAGGAGAAGTTGTTACTTCAACCTTATCATGTGACATAATATTTGAAGCATAAGCTGATGCATAATGTAAATTATTATTGTTGTTATCGTATTGGTTGTTGAATGTGAGCATTTTTATTTGTTTACTTTCCAGTTTGAACAAGTTATTTTCTATTGTATCCCAGTTTGTTCCATTGACAGAAACTCCGGAATAATCCCATGTCCAACCGCTTGTAACATCATTAAGTGAATTCAAATCTTCAACGACACAATAATAATCATATTGATTGTCTACCGTTATAGTCCTTTGTCCATTACCCTGAATAGTGAAGTTGTTAAGCACTTTCATAGAGCTTAAATCAGCTCCCGAATTGTCGCTCTTTGATTTAAAAGCTAAAACACTAAATACAAATGATTCATTTGTATGATTTGCATCACAACCTGTTTTGTTTACAGTAATGCTGCTTGTGCGGTCAAGAACGTGAACTTGCTCTTGATAGCCTAAAAATTGAGGTATATACTTTTCATTATCTTTACAAACAGAACATTCATTGGTTGCCCAGAATTCATCTACTGTAAATTTAAATGGAGCATCAGTCGGAAATGAAGCTGTTTTGTCTGCAAGCTCGTTATATGAAAGAGTAAGCTTAATCTGGTCTTTATCAGAAATGACCGAATTGGCTGTTTTAATTTTTCCATCTTTATCCGCAAACGCTTTTACATACGCCGAAATGCTTGATGCTGAACCTGTAGAAAATGCATCACTTATAAATCCGGAATGTTGTGTAGAATCAACTATAATTGTAGAGCCGTTCGAAATTAAGCGAACAAATTCTCCTGCTGAAACATCAATTTGAGCAAATACAAGCGATGTGAGAACTTCATTGTTTTTATAGACATTTACAGCGTCTTTATTTTGTGACGAATACTTATCGAATGCATCACTGATAGTAGCCGAATCGTATGGATACTCAGAATTACCTCCACTTATTGCATCGCTTACTTTGATAGTTGGGACAAAAACATTTATATTAAATTGTGTATCAAGCTGTCTTATAGCCTCTCTACCTGAGAAATATCTAATTCCATTAACAATGCCATCCAAAGTAGTTGCCTTACTATCCTTACCGGTCTTATTATATTCAGGAAATCTTTCATTAAGATATGTCGAGCTTGTTTTCATTCCTTTCCAAAGCAAATAAACGTATTTATTTACTTTAGGCGTTTGCATCGAGTATGTATTACCTGAGCGAGTTATTCCTGTACTATTAAACTGAATAAGTTTTGAGTTTGTGACAATTCCTTTATTGTTTAAAGTTTCATCAATGTAATTTTCTCCAATAATTATTTCAGCGTAATCATCGGGCTTTGAGTCAACTGACTTTGGATTTTCATCAGTAGCTTTCGATTCAGAATATTTCACTTCAGTGCCTGCCGCATCATAAACTACATATTCGCTATCTTTTTGCTTTAATGTATATTCGTTGCCGGAATATCTGCCTTTATAAGTTAGGGTTAAATTCTTTTTTCCAAGGTCGTCAAGATTATATAAATAACCAATTTTAACGTTATCGTCATCAATATGAGCGGTTGCATTAACCAATTCAACCTGAAGTTTCGGAACACTACTGGTATCAAGAATCCCTGTTGCCGATAAATTTGCAAAGTTTTGTACTGCTTTACCGTCTTTATCGAAGATTCCGGATTCTTTATAGATATTTGTAGAAACATCACTGCCGCCCATAAATGAGTCTTTAGGTCGAATTTCAAATGTTACACGAAGTTTATTTCCGCCATGTTTTTCATTTGAGCTATCGACTATATCATCCACAACACATGTATCAATAACTGAGCTGTTTTCAGGCAAAGCAAGCACCTCTACTGAATTATTGCTTTCGGTGTATTGGATTTTATCAGTTATATCTGTTGGAGTGCCCCACTTGCGGTTACTTTCTCCATACTGGTGTGAACTATTTACGGTTTCTCCCCCAATAAAAGAACCATTCTTATAATCGTAGGGTACTTTATATATCTTTGTGGAGTTTTGCACAACTTCAAAATAGTTGCTTACTGTATCCTTGATTGTATAATCTCCTAACAGAGTGCCTTCCGATACTACATGAGTTGAAATTGCATATATAACAGCTTCCGAAAGAGCTTCTGCTATTGCTTTTTCTTCGTTTACATTACCATAATAATATTTTGTATCGGGACTTTCTGTGTCGATATATTGAGTGTAGACTGAAGGTATATTTTGCCAAGAATCATCACTTTGATGCCAATAATTGTAAATTCCTGATTTACGTTTAGATTTTTGAGAGTTATCATAAGGAATACCAATTATATCATCTATTTTTTCATTGGCTTGTTTATTATCATAATTTTTCCAATTAAATGACCTATCTGATGAAACTTTCCATCCTGACGAAAGAATATTTAAAAAAACAGTAGCTTCTCTAATTCCAATTTTCTCGCCTTTGTTTTTATCGTTTTTATATCCTTTATATCCTCCTGTAATTATTTCACATAAAGTATCCTCAGTTTGAGAAGAAATTGCTTTAAAATCGCTATTGATGCCAAGACAATAAATTTTGACTCCCATATTTTTCAACAAATTATCGTATTTAACAGCCTCATTAGCATAATTATTGCCAGGTCCTCCAAATGTACTATTTTCACCCGTTATACCAAAAGAAGGAACGCCATCCGTCAAGAAAAATAGGACTTGAGTATTGTTTGGACAACTTGCTTTTCTTTCAGCTATTTTCTCGTATACTGTTTTAAAAGCTAATCCAGTATTTGTTCCTCCAAAAATATTGCCGACAATAAGTTCCACTTTGTTATTTATGCTTGATAGATTTTTTGAATCCAAAGATTGATACCCAAATCTATGTGTTACACTATTCGAAAATGTATATAGACAAACATTTGCAGTGTATTTTGTACCAGCTCCATAATTGTTGACCAAATTTGAGAAAACCGTTTTAATGGCATTTTTTGCGTCAGTTCTTTTACTTCCTAACATCGAATTTGAATTGTCCATCAGAACCATTATATCAATAGTTCCTTTTTTATCGGCGGTAAGATATCGAACATCACTCGTATACGCCTCTAACTCAACCTGATAATTACCATTATCAAGGGGCCCGGAGACCGTTTTTTTTGTATAAAGCCCATCTTTTAAATTGTAATACTCATATGGTTCTCCTCCTTGTTTTGATGGAGTAGTAGAAACATTCACTTCCGCATTAGCAAAGATTGCGGCAGGAACAATCATTGCCGCTATAAGTAAAATGCTTATAATAATTCTTGAAGCTTTTTTCATTGTAATTCCTCCCTGTTTTAATATTTAAGTATTTGCGATTGAGTTACATAATCAGCTTCAATGCTTTCACTTTAAATATGTTAGACAGAAAAAGAAAAAGCCGCAGAACCAAATCTGCGACTTAATATTATATATTTATAGATATTGAGGATACTTCATTAATAAGCATATAGTAATTATAATAGCAAATAGTAAAGTTCCATTTGTCATTAAAACTCTTCTATCACTATACATTTTAATCTCTTTTCCGCTTAATTTGGATATAAAATAAAACATCATCAAAAATAAATTCAAACAAACAAACCCAATAATAGAAGAAATACAAATTAATTTTAATGCATTTGTGGAAGCGATGTTTTCTAAAACTTTTGCTGAATAAAACATCCCGCCAACCATTGCTAAAGTAATTCCGGAAAAAATACCTAAAATTGTAACTCCGTTTTCGGAAACTTTTTTCGGTACTTCTTTAATTTTTTCGTCCACTTCATCCGTTTTATCATCTATTATTTCTAAAAATTTTTCTACTTTTTCATTAACTCCTTCGTCTACTATTTTTTTTGCTGAAGTTTTCATGTCTTTAATAACTTTATTTGCCGTTTGTTTAGAGCGCACATCGTAAAAACTTTTAAATACTCTATACGTTTTGCTCACATCTCGAACTGAATCTAATGCAAAGTGAAGTGCATAAGGGATATCTTGTTTATATTTATCTCTGGAAGAAGTTTCTTTGAATAATGAATATCACTTATTGTTGAAAAAATTGCACATAAGAAGGCTGCTAATCCTAT
>OLGZ01000513.1_pt1 | contig 30048 bp, 23 predicted proteins | sample 1605981 | NCBI WGS metagenome assembly OLGZ01 (sample SAMN03283291) | human gut metagenome | biome: human-associated habitat; material: feces | host: Homo sapiens | place: Peru | collected 2012 | reverse complement strand
GAAGCGAGGGAACGCCTCTTTTCATTCCTTTTCAACCTGCTGCGGAAGCCAACCCCGCCTCGCTGCGCTCGGCAGCCCCTTCCAAAGGAAGGGGCTCGCGTGGACACTTCTTCCTTCCTATGGAAGGAGGTGCCCCGAAGGGGCGGATAAGGATAAAATGTTCTGCCGTTCTCTGTAAAAGTATTTACGAATCCAGTATAATAAAACAAATGATATGGACGGGCTGGGGGCTTGTAACGTCTTCGGGAGTCACTCCCCTTCAGAACCGTTAGAACCGGCTGCATCTATATTCCTTTTTTCAAGGAGGCACTATGATATCTGACTGGCTTCATTCGAAGCGCATGAAATATATTTCCTTCGCTGTCCTGCTTTTTCTCTTGATGGGGGGCATTTATGTCTATACCCATCGCGGGGGGCAGGGGGTGAAGAAGGCCGAGGTGCGTCCGACGGTGAAGGTCGTGACGCTTGTACGGCAGGATATGATGAAGCGGATCGTGCTCTCGGGGGAGACGGTGCCGAAGGCTTCGGTGGATATTTCTCCGAAGTATGCTGGCCGTATCGCAGAGGTGGCGGTGGACCTGGGGGATGCGGTGTCTCTTGGGGATGTGCTCCTTCGTCAGGATACGAAGGATGTCTCGATCTCTATCGGAGAGAACCGCGCAGGCAGCGCGCAGGCAGCGGCTGAGGCGGTGACGAGCCGTGCAGAGTATGACGCGGGGACGATGAAGGCGCAAAGTGACTATGAGAATGCGCTGACGACGTATGAACGTTACCAGCAGCTTTTCGATGAGGGGGCGGTGTCCCGTCAGGATCGCGATGACAGGTATCGCGCGATGATGGAGGCGAAGGCGGCGCTCGAAGGTCTGACGAGCCAGTCTGTCGGCGGCCGTCCGGCGGTGATCGCCGGCAAGGAGGCGGCTGCGGAGAAGGCGCGTTATGCGGTGGAGGCGCTCACGAATCAGCAGGCGGACATGACGCTTCTTTCTCCTCTTTCCGGTATTGTAAGCTATCGGAGGGCAGAAGCGGGCGAGTGGGCCACGGCAGGAGAGAAGCTGCTCACGGTCGTCGATACGAGTGAGCTGTATCTGGACTGTCAGGTCGCGGAGCAGGATGTCGGGATCCTGCAAGAGGGGATGAGTTTGGATGTGTCGATCGATTCGCTCGGGGAGTCGGTGAAGGGGACGATCCGCTATATCAGTCCGGCGATGGATGCGGATACGCATGCGTACAAGGTGCGTCTTGTACTTACAGATCCCGCAGCGCAGATCCGAGGCGGGATGTTTGGCCGGACGGAGGTGACGGCGATGCAGAAGAAGGATGTGCTCCTCCTTCCGAAGACGGCTGTCATCGATCACAATGGGAAGAAACTGGTCTATGTGGTGGATGAGGATGGCCGCGCAGAAGAGGTGCCTGTCACGCTCGGCGTTTCCAATGATGAGATGGTGGAGATCCGGAGCGGTCTGGCAGCTGGCGAGAGGGCGGTTGTGACGAATCTGTCAAAGCTCAAAAATGGAATGGTCGTAGAGGCGGAGAGCTAGGGGTTAGCCCCTGGGGCGCTCATGGATTGCGGGGAAAAGCTCTGCTCGAATGAGGAATGAGGAATGAAGGTGGCGGCTTCGCCGCAAAAAAAGGAAGCCAACCCCGCCTCGCTGCGCTCGGCAGCCCCTTCCAAGGGAAGGGGCTCGCGTGGACACTCCCTCCTTCCTCTGGAAGGAGGTGCCCCGAAGGGGCGGAGGTTGGCTTCCGCTATAGGTTGAAAAGAAATGTGAGATAGGCCTTTCCCCGTTTCGTCATCCCGAGCGCAGCCGAGGGATCTTTTTCGTTGGCGGTAAGACGGAGAGCGTTTGACAGCAGGGAATGGGAAACACCGTATCGCGGAAGGGCGGAGGCGGTGCTTCCCCTAAAAGGCTTAGCGAAGGGGTCATGGGAAAAGGGGACGGAAAAGATTTCTCGATTTCGCTCGAAATGACGATGCGAAAAGACGGCATTCTTTCTCCTTCCCCCGCAAAGGGACGCCCCGAAGGCGATGTGCGAGGAATGGCAGCCCTATTCCTACGGCATTCTCCCTCCTTCCTCTGGAAGGAGGTGCCCCGAAGGGGCGGAGGTTGGATGGGGATAGCGGTATGAAAAAGAGGGGGGGGGAGATCGTCTCAAGTGCGCCATTAACGAGAGCACCCTATCCACCGCTGACGCGGTCCCCCTTCCCCAATGGGGAAGGCTGCGATACGAGGATACCGCTTTTCTCGCATCGTCAAAGCGAATACAGGATACGTGGAGAAAAAGAATAACGACGGACAAAGCCTTCCCCTCAAGGGGAAGGGGGCGAGCAAAGCGAGCCGGATAGGGGACTAGCGGCATGAAAGAGAGTGGGGATATGCGTTTCAAGCAGGCGATTGACGGCAGCAGGCGAGCGCCGATTTTTTTAAGAGTGATGCCCGAAAGCAGCATGGAATTCACAAGTCAATAAAGGCTCCCTATCCCTGACCACTGATTCGATCCTGACCACTGAACCCCTTCTCTCCTGTGCTATAATGAAATTATCAGCCAATAAATGAAAGGACGACTTCTAATGACGATACAGACGAAAAGAAAATGGATCCTGCTTCTCGCAGTTCTGCTCCTTGCGGCGGCGCTCTCGGTGGGCAGCACATCTCTTTGGAAAGCAGAAAAAGAAAAGCGGGGAGAGGGCTATGTGGCCGTCGTGCGCATCGACGGCGCGATCTACGGCGGGCCGGAGACAGACTCGATGCTGAGCGGCTCTTCCGGCTCCTCCTCCGAGGAGATCATGCGAGAGCTTCAGGAAGCCAGAAAGGATCCACAGGCAAAAGCCATCCTGATCCGCATCAACAGCCCGGGCGGCTCGACAGGAGCGACCCAGGAGATCGCAGAAGAAATGGATAAGATCCGCAGCAGCAAGAAGCCCATCGTGATCTCCATGGGTGATATGTGCGCCTCGGCAGGCTACTGGCTGGCGAGCAAGGGAAATTACATTTTCGCCTCTCCGGCCACCATGACGGGCAGCATCGGCGTCTATATGGACTATACCAATATCGAAGACCTGATGGATAAGGTCGGCGTCAAGAATGATAAGATCAAGAGCGGCGCGCACAAGGATATCCTCTCCATGTACCGCCCGATGACAGGTGAAGAGCGCGAGATGCTGCAGACCATGGTCGATGACATTTACCACCAGTTCGTCCAGACAGTGGCGGACGGACGCCATATGGATGAAGAGAAAGTAAAGAGCATCGCCGATGGGCGCATCCTGACCGGCCGTCAGGCACAGGATCTCGGCCTTGTCGATGCCATGGGCAATTATTATGATGCGCTGAACTACGCTGCCTCGAGCGGCGGGCTCGATGTAGATCATATAGAGACACGCTCGTATACGAATAGCGCAGTGACACTCCGCTCCCTCCTTCGCGGCGAAGCCGTCCGGCTCTCGAATGTCATGGGAGAATCCATGGCAGGGAGCATGAAAAAGGCATTGACAGAAGGGGAAAATCCCATGATAAAGTGAGGAGTATTAGACTAAGAGACTAGGAGACTAAGGGATATCAGAAGTCTAAAGTCTAACGTCTCCAAGTCTGATACTTTAAAGACTTCCCCATATCATACATTCATTCCAAAGGAGCAACTCCATGAATACCTTTCTTGATCTTGTCTACTCGCTGATCGTGACACCGCGGGCGGCGCTCTATGACATCACCCGCGGCGAACGCCTTCGTGAAGCGGGGATCCTATGGCTCTTTACACTTTTCTTGACAGCGGTATCCGCCTTCTCAGAAGGACCGGGGCTTCTTGTCGAGTTTCTGGCCGTGCTTCTCTTTCTGGGGCTTTCCCTCCTTGTCCACAGCGCCGTGACCGACTACCTCTCCGGACTTCTCGGCGGACAAGGGAGCGCGAAGGGCATCACCGCCGGATTCATGGCGGCATCGCTACCGCTTGCCTTCTCTGTCTTCTTCACACTGGCAGAAAGCATCGGGCTTTCCTTCCTCTCCGGCATCGGTTCCTTTGCGATCTGCGTGTGGACCTTCGTCCTTGATGTCCTTGCGATCCACGAGAACTATTTCTTCTCTACTGGGAAATCCGTCCTGATCGCCATCGCGCCCTACGTGATGCTTCTCCTTTTCCTGCTGCTTCTTGCTATGATCGGCGTCTTCGCCGCCGTGGCAGGCCTTTCGGAAATGGAGGAGATGCAGGAGCTCGGATCGGTATTGGGATCAATCTAAATGAGAAATGACATCGGAGGACAGAAGTCTGAAATCTAAAGTCTCCAAGTCTGATGCCTTTTCTTCTCTTCCAAGCTATGCTATAATGTGAAAAACGTAGCGAAGGAGCTTAACGTAAGTTACAGCTCCTTTTTCTGTGTGCCACCGGGAAATATCATATTTTTATGACATGTGATATAATAAACTCTGTATGAATACCTGCGGGCGATGTCCGCATTTCTATAATATCTGATTCTGCGATCAAATCGCATTTCTCTTACTCATAATAAGAATAAGATCTTCTGGCCTATGAGCAGAGAAAGCAAGGCGTACAGCCTTCTTTCAAAGACAGCCCTGATGGAAAGGGGCGGCCCGGAGCGGCAGAGCATTCCAAAGAAATATGCAAGGAGGAATACCGTATGTGTGGTATTGTAGGTTATGTGGGCAGCGGCGAAGCGTCCCGTTTTTTGATCGATGGGCTGAGACGCCTCGAATATCGCGGCTATGATTCGGCTGGCATCGCCATCTATGACAAAGGTACGATCTCTATCGAAAAGAAAAAAGGTCGTCTGGCAAATCTGGAAGCCGCATTGAAGGCGCATCCGCTCACCGGACACATCGGCATCGGGCATACCCGCTGGGCAACGCACGGACAGCCATCGGATCGGAATGCCCATCCGCATGGCGACTGCCATAATCATTTCGTCATCGTACACAATGGCATCATCGAAAACTATATGACGCTCAAGAAGCAACTGATCGACGAAGGTCATGTCTTCAAGTCGGATACCGACACCGAAGTCGTGGCACACCTTCTCGAAAAGATGGATGATGGAGACTTTTTCTCCACCGTCCGCAAGGTCCTTTCCGTGATCGAGGGTTCCTACAGCCTCGTCATCATGAATAAGGCGGTGCCGGACACCATCATCTGCACGAAGAAGGACAATCCGCTCATCATCGGTCTTGGCGATGGCGAGAATTTCATTGCCTCCGACATCCCGGCCGTCATCAACCATACCAGAAAGATCTATATCCTGGACGACTGCGAGCTGGCCATCGTGAAGAAGGATTGCGTTTCCCTCTTCGATGCCGAAGGCAAACCGATCAAAAAGGAGATTCAGGAAGTCAAGTGGAGCGCAGAAGCTGCTGAAAAAGGCGGCTACCCGCATTTCATGCTGAAGGAGATCTATGAACAGCCAAAGGCTGTCCACGATACCGTACAGATCCATCTCAATAAAGACGGCTCTGTCAATTTCGACGATCTCGGCTGGACGAAAGAATGTCTCTCCGGCATCGATCACATCCTGATCACCGCCTGCGGCACGGCGTACCATGCCGGTCTCGTTGCGAAGCACTACATCGAACGCTTCGTCAAGATCCCTGTATCTGTAGAGATCGCTTCCGAATATAGATACAGCCGTCCGCTCACGACCGATAAGACCCTCTGCATCGTAGTCAGCCAGTCCGGCGAAACCATCGACACCCTGGCGGCGCTCAAAGAAGCGAAACGTCTCGGCGCGAAGAGCCTCGCCGTGACGAATTCCATCGGCTCCTCCATTGCGCGTGAAGCTGACAATGTCGTCTACACCCTGGCAGGCCCGGAGATCGCCGTCGCATCTACGAAAGCCTATACCACCCAGCTCGTGGCGCTCCTGCTCCTTGCCCTCTACATGGGCCAGCTGAAAGGCACACTGAAGCCCGCACTCATCCAGAAGATCACCACCGCACTGAGAGATCTGCCGGATCAGATCGACACCGTGCTTGATGAAAAAGAACACATGGCAGACGTCGCTGAAAAGCTCATCAAGGCGAATGATATTTTCTACCTTGGCCGCTCCATCGACTATGCGATCGCCATGGAAGGCGCACTGAAGCTGAAAGAAGTCTCCTACATCCATGCGGAGTCCTACGCGGCCGGTGAACTGAAGCATGGCACCCTCGCCCTCATCTCGTCGGAGACCCCGGTCATCGCCGTAGCGACACAGGACGATGTCAGTGCGAAGATGTACAGCAATATTCAGGAAGTCCGCGCCCGCGGGGCCGAAGTCCTCGGCATCGGCTTCGTCGATGATACAGAGATCGCGAAGTACACGACCGAGACCGTCCGTATCCCGAGAGTCGATCCCTTCATCGCACCGATCCTCGCCGTCATCCCGATGCAGCTCCTCGCTTACTACACTTCTATCAAGAGAGGAAATGATGTGGATAAGCCGAGAAATCTCGCAAAATCCGTGACCGTAGAATAATAGAATCAGAAACCGCTCTGCAAAGCCCGTCTTCGCAGAGCGGTTTTTGTTTGCGCAGAATGCAAGTACGGCATTTGTGAGAGTGCCGCTGTCCCCGACACAAAGCCTTTCCCGCATGGGGAAGGTGGCGAGCGAAGCGAGCTGGATAGGGTACTAGCGGTATGAAAGAGAGCGAGAAGATCGTCTCAAGAGCATCGTATACGAGAGCGTCGCTGCGCGGTCCCCTTTCCCCAATGGGGAAGGTAAAGAGGAGGCGGCTTCGCCGCCCAAAAAGGAAGCCAACCCCGCATCGCTGCGCTCGGCAGCCCCTTCCAAGGGAAGGGGCTCGCGTGGTCATTCCCTCCTTCCTATGGAAGGAGGTGCCCCGAAGGGGCGGAGGTTGGATGGGGGAAGCGGGATGAAAAAGATCGGGAAAGATCGTCACAAGTGCGTCGTTTACGAGAGCACCCTATCCACCGCTGCGCGGTCCCCCTTCCCCAAGGGGGAAGGCTACGATACGAGAATACCGCTTTTCTCGCATTGTCAGAGTGAATACACGCATATGTGGAAAAAGAATAACGACAGACAAAGCCTTCCCCTCGAGGGGAAGGTGCCCCGAAGGGGCGGATAGGGCACTGGCGGTATGAAAGACAGATGAGGAAAACGGAGAAGTGCGCGGCACATGTGTGGAAAGCGTGAGTTTCTGACCGCGAATGACAAAGATTTTTCACTTTGCTCGAAATGACGATACAGGAGTCTGATGGCTCCTAGTCTCCTAGCCCCTAGTCACTAGCCACTCATTCCCGCAGTGTTTCTTATTTGATGTGCCGTACCATCTCTCCTTCCTTGCGTAATTTGTCATGACCGATTGCCTGCACCGTGACGATTTCATATAATAAAGAAAAACGTACAGAAGTGAGGAAAAGACGATGAAACTGCAATATGGCAATACCTGGTGGGGAAGCGAGTGGCTGAAAGCGCTCAAGGAGGCGGACCATGCGAACCGTCTGCCGCGCGGGCGGGTGTATGCCCGAGGCGGTGCGGTCATTTCCATGCGCCGGGAGGGGGAGACGCTGACTGCGAAGGTGCAGGGGACGCGGCGCACGCCCTACCATGTCACGCTGACGCTCCCTCCTTTTCCGGAAAACAAAGTCCAGGCCTTTTTGGATGATGTATCGCGCCATCCTTCGATCGTGACGAAGCTCCTGCATCGGGAGCTGTCACCTGCTGTCATGGAGCTTGCGGAAAAGGCAGGTCTTTCCCTATTCCCTTCCTCGATGAATGATATCGAAATGCATTGCAGCTGTCCTGACTGGGCGCACCTCTGCAAGCACATCGCGGCTGTCATCTATGAAGTGAGCCGTGCCATCGACAATGATCCTTTCCAAGTCTTTTCCCTGCATGGCGTGTCGCTTGTGAGCGAGCTAAAGAAGCGGCATGTGACGATCACAAATGAGATGTCTGCCAAGATCCCGCGCTGGGATGACCTTTTGAAAGGGGAACCGGTCAAGGATATGGTACTTCCCATGGCAGAGGAAACGGCAGAAATTCCAGATTTCACGAAGATCAAAAGCCTCTTTTCCCTATGGATGCGTGTGCTTCCCGCTTCGCCCGCCTTCTACGGGCGCGGCAGCTTCGGCCGCGTCTATGAAAAGATCATGACGGGTGTCAGAAAGGTCGCCGAGAAAGCGCTCTTTGATTCGTCAGCCGTTTACGTCGTGGGCGGCGGGAAAGACAGCCTGGAGCTTGCCTCCGTTTCTTCCGTGCATCTCGTGATCGAAGGGCTCTCCGAGGGGAAGCTCTACACAGATCGCGGCGACTGGTGGCCGATGAGCCGTTTCCTCGCTGCACTTCTCGATATGACGGAAGAGGAAGCGGCGGACAGCTCTTACACCGTGCGCGCCTTCCGTGAGGTGGTGCTGCTCGCTATACACCTTCTCCGGACGGGGAATGCCATCCCTGAGCTGGTGCGTGTGGATGAGAATGCCCTCGCCATCCGCTGGATGCCGACCGAGCAGGACGCAGGCACGGCGGAAGCCATGGGGATCCTCTCGAAATGGGTGACCCCTTCCATGGTAGAGATCGCGCGATACAGAGAGAAGAGATGCTTTGCCAGAAGCCCTGCCGAGGCGGCACTTTCACTTTTCCTCACGCACTTGATGCAAAACATGGCGAAGAAAAATTTCGCAGACGATCCCATCTATGATCTTTTTTTCATGGGGGAGCCCCTGATGGCGCGGGAAGGAAGGTCGCACCCCGAGGCTGACGGCATCGCATCGTGGCTGTCCTATTTCCACCTGAGCGCCGCCCGCTGGCAGCCCGTGCTTCTCGTGTCAGATGATCCGAAAGCAAAAGCCTTCCGTCTGGACCTCTCCGTCGTAGACAGTGAGGACAGTGAAGGAAATGCGCTGCCGCTCGCGGAAGTTTTTACAAAGAAAGATTATGATGCCTGCCGCTACCAGATCTTAAAGGATATGGACCTGCTTTCTTCCCTCGTGACCGGCATGGAAGACTACATGGACAGCGAAGGAAGGATACCGATCTCCTTCACGGCGGAAACCTTTGCCCCCTTCCTTTTGGAAGCCATCCCGGCCATGCGTCTTTTGGGCGCGCGCGTCATCCTGCCGAAGTCCTTGCAGCACCTCATCCGTCCGAAGAAGACACTCCGCCTCAAAAAGAAAGAAGAGGGAGCATCGCATGCACCGTCCCTCCTCTCTTTGGAAGACATGCTCGACTTCGACTGGCAGATCGCCCTTGGAGACGAGCGGATTTCCCCGGAAGATTTCGAAAAACTATCCGTCAAAGCAGGCTCCCTCATCGCGTTCAAGGGACAATACCTCTACGTGACCGAAGCAGATCTGAAAAAGCTCGAAAAAATGTGGCAGCGTCCCGCCTCCCTCAAAGGGGAAGAGCTCCTCCGCATCGCCCTCGAAGGTAGCTATGAAGGCGCGGAGATCACCATAACGAGCGAGGTGAAGCGACTGCTCTCCTCCATAAAAGAGGGCGAGCCCGTCGCGTTGCCGGAAAATGTATGTGCGACACTTCGCCCCTACCAGGAGCGCGGCTATGCGTGGCTTTACAACAACAGCCGCCTCGGCTTCGGCAGCATCCTAGCCGATGATATGGGCCTTGGGAAGACCCTTCAGGTCATCACCTTCCTTGAAAAGCTCCGCGAAGAAGGACGCCTTGCCAAGAAGAAAGCACTCATCGTCGTGCCGACGAGCCTTCTCTCCAACTGGCAGGAAGAGATCGCCCGCTTCGCACCTCGCCTCACCGTTTTCCTCTACTACGGCGCCAAGCGCAGCCTCGCTGATTTCCATGGGGACATCCTTCTTACCACCTATGGACTCCTTCGAAGCGACCAGGAGCTTCTCAAAAAGAAGAAATGGGAAGTCTTCATCATCGACGAAGCGCAGAACATCAAGAACCCCGACACCGCCCAGAGCCGGGCCGTCCGCAGCATGAAAGCCCCCATCCGCATCGCCATCTCCGGTACCCCCGTCGAGAACAGCCTCAAAGAATTCTGGTCCATCATGGAATTTACAAACAAAGGCTACCTCGGCAGTGCGAAGACCTTCCAGACCCGCTATGCGAATCCCATCCAGTACGAGCAGGACAGAAAAGCAGCCGAACGCTTCAAAAGCATCACCGCGCCCATGCTCCTGCGCCGCCTCAAGACAGACAAGACCATCATCAGCGACCTTCCGGATAAGCTTGAGCAGGACGAGTACATCCTCCTCACCCCCGCGCAGGCCGCCTTGTATCACCAGACCGTAGAAGAAAGCCTCCGCGTCATCAGCGAGCAGAAGGACGGAGACAAAGCCTCCCTCTTCAAGCGCCAGGGCCTCGTCCTGCAGATGATCCTCGCGCTGAAGGAGATCTGCAACCATCCCGCCCTCTTCACCAAAGAGGACAACTGGGACCCCGCCCTCTCCGGTAAAGCCGATCGACTCCTCGACCTCGCAGAAAGCATCCAGGCCAGCCGTGAAAAGGCCCTGATCTTCACCCAGTTCAAGAGCATGGGCGACAAGCTGGCAGATCTCCTCGAGAGCAGGCTGGGAGAATGTCCGATGTTCCTCCACGGCGGCTGCTCCCTCCGGGAGAGAAAAGATATGGTGGACCGCTTCCAGACAGACCCGAAGGCGAGATTCTTCATCCTCTCCCTGAAAGCCGCCGGCACCGGCCTCAACCTCACCGCCGCCTCCCATGTCATCCACTACGACCTTTGGTGGAATCCCGCCGTAGAGTCTCAGGCGACAGACCGCGCCTACCGCATCGGTCAGAAGAACAATGTCCTCGTCCACCGCTTCATCACTAAGAACACCTTCGAAGAAAAGATCAATGAGATCATCCAAAAGAAAAGATCCCTCGCCGACATGACCGTCTCCGTCGGCGAAAGCTGGATAGGAAATATGACGGATGATGAGCTTTCCAAGATATTCCAGTGAGAGGCTAAGAGACTGGGAGACTAGTATAGCGATTTGTAAACTTCTGGACTTAGTGAGAAGTGGCGGAATGTCTTGGCTTCCCATCGGGGGAGCTGCCCGGAGGGCTGAGGGGGCAGCACTACGGTATATTGGGCATTGTTCGATGGCCGTTGGTATGCCCCATTCCGCTGCGCTCGAAATGGCGTCTCACTGGATTTTAGCGTCGCTACGCTCCTAAAAATCCAGTTCGCTTGCACATATTGCTTTCGGCACTTCCCCCGAAGAGGGAAGCAAGTCGCTACGATGCTAATTCTGACTACATTTGTATTTCGATTGAAAGTCCTCTTGATCGAAATACGCAATGCTAGGAGACCAAGAGACTGAAAGACGTTAGACATCAGAGATCAGACGTCAGAAGTCTAAGGTCTGAATTCTAACGTCTCCAACTCTTCAAGTCCCACATACATAAAAAGAGCATGCCGACTAAATGCAGCATGCTCTTTTTATGTATCATCATAATGATACCGGCAGGCAATGATGATGATCTGATCCATTTCCAAAGCATAGATTAACCGGTCCTTTTGATTGATCCGGCGGCTCCAGAAACCAGATAAATCCCCTGTCAGCGGTTCGGGCTTTCCGATGCCCTCATTACCATTTCTCTCGATATCTTTCAAAAGCGTATTGATTTTACGCAGTGTCTTCCGGTCCTCCGTCTGCCAGTACAGGTAGTCTTCCCAGCCAATATCCGTGAATGCTTTATTCATCTTTGATCAAGTCTCTCTTTTTACACTGTCCCGCCTTGGCTTGTGCGATACTGGTGAGAAGCCTGTCGTAGTTTTTCTTCGAAGCCCGTACATACAGGTTTTCCATCAGATTGTTATACGACTCCTCTGACAGTACGACCACATTCCGGTTGTCCTTGCGTGTGACGATAAGCGTTTCCATATCATCACAGCAAGCATCGAAAGCATATTTCATATGGCTGCGGAGCGTGGAGTAATTCATGGCAATCATGTCAATCCCATCCTTTCTTGTACCATTTTCTGTACTTATTATAGAAAGAAATCAGATTTTTAGCAAGCAGAGGGACTAAGAGAATAAGAGACTAGGAGACTGAGAGACATTAGACATTAGACATCAGACATCAGAGGTCAGAAGTCTGACTTTTCTACGCCTTTCATTGACAAATATCTGCAGACTGGCGATTTTTTTCGCGGTTTATAACGAAATATGATATAATGTGAACGTAAGAATGACAAAGAAAAAAGTAGAAACCGAGTGATTTCTACGGAAGTATCGTAAGCGAAAAAATTTTCGGGGGGGGGTAACAATGCCTCGCCCCCTTTTTAGGCTAGGAGACTAAAAGACTTGAAGACATCAGATAGCAGGGTGATTTTTTTCAGTCTCACAGTCTTCGGATCTAAAGTCTCGAAGTCTAAAGTCTCTAAGCCTAACGTCTCACAGTCTCATAGTCTCATATACAAGAAAGAATACCACCACATGAACAACCCTAAACACCACCATTCCATTTCCTGCGCATCCGGCGCCGCATTTTTCTACCTCATCGGCGACTACATCGCCCTCGTCCTGGCAGGGATACTTTCCCTTGCCATTCGAAACCTCCTGATTACCCACACCACCTATCATATCGACCCCATCTACCAATATTTCTGGGTGCCGCTGGTCTACATGGCCTTTATCCTCTATGAGGGACTCTATGGGAAGCGCATGCTCATCTACCAGATGATGAAAAAATTGTTCCGGGCTTCCCTGGGCGGCACCGTCTTCTCCATCATCCTCATGTTCCTTGCGCAGGTGGCAGGGGACGTATCCCGTTTCTACGTCATCCTCTACACCGTGATCTCCTTTGCCCTGCTCTGCCTCTTCCGTGTCATTTTGGCGAAAGGGATGAAGAAATCGAAAGCCTTCCAGATCCCCATCCTCATCGTCGGAGCAGGAAAGACCGGTGAAGTCATGGCACGCCAGATACAGAATGATACCGGCATGCGCTACCGCATCGTCGGCTTCCTCGAAGATCATGAGCCCTACGACAAGTCCTGCATCATCCTTGGCGGATTTGGTGACATGGAGCGCGTCATTCGTGATACTGGCGTCCAGCATGTCATCATCGCCGCTCCCGGCATCCCGCAGACGCAGCTCTCTTCCCTCATCTATCAGGCACAGACCCTCGTGAGAAATGTAGGCATCGTGCCGAACCTCGTCGCCGTCCCCATGTCGAATGTGACCGCCGAGTCCTTCTTCGATGCGAAGATCATGGTGCTCCAGATCCGGAACAACCTCGCCCGGACATCGAACCAGATCGCCAAGCGTCTCTTCGACCTCGCCGCCACAATCGTAGGCGGCCTTTTGATCTCGCCGATCCTTCTCCTCATCGCAGCATGGGTCTATCACGACTCTCCGGGACCGGTCATCTTCAAGCATCGCCGTGTTGGCAAAGACGGGAAAGAATTCAACTGCTACAAATTCCGCTCCATGTGTACGAATTCACAGGAAGTCTTAGACCACCTCCTCGCGACCGATCCGGCGGCGAAAGAAGAATGGGATAGAAAATTCAAACTGAAGAACGATCCCCGCATCACAAAGAGCGGCGCCTTCCTTAGAAAGACTAGCCTCGATGAGCTGCCTCAGCTCCTGAATGTTCTCAAAGGTGAGATGAGCCTCGTAGGGCCCCGTCCTATCGTACAGGCAGAAGTGCCAAGATATGGGAAATATATCAAAGAGTACTACTCCGTCCTCCCCGGCATCACCGGCATGTGGCAGACCAGCTGCCGCAGCGATATCGACTATCCCGAAAGAGTGCAGATGGACAGCTGGTATGTCCATAACTGGAGCGTGTGGCTGGATCTCGTGCTCCTCTGGCGCACCATTGCGGTCGTCCTCAGCCATAAAGGGGAGTATTGAGGGAGACTTCAGACTTCAGACGTCAGAAGCCCGACACCGGCAGTTTCACAGTCTAAGGTCTCTAACTCTCATTGTCTCAAAATCTTTCCTAAAAGGAGCTTGTATATGAAGCCTTATGATTATCTGATTGTCGGCGCAGGTTTATTTGGCGTCGTTTTTGCGCATGAAGCAGCGAAAGAGGGGAAAAGCGTTCTTGTCATCGAGAAACGGGATCATATCGCAGGCAACGTGTACACGGAAGACATGGAAGGAATCCATGTACACAAGTACGGAGCGCACATCTTTCATACGAATCTGAAGCATGTCTGGGACTATGTGCAGCAGTTTGCCACATTCAACCGTTTTACCAATTCACCGGTAGCCAACTATCATGGCGAGCTCTATTCGCTGCCTTTCAATATGTACACCTTCAATAAAATGTGGGGCGTCGTTACGCCGGAGAAGGCGGCGGCCAAGATCGAGGAAGAGAGACGGGCAGCTGGCATCATAGAGCCGAAGAATCTGGAAGAACAGGCGATTTCCTTGGTCGGGACGGATATCTATGAGAAGCTCATCAAAGGATATACGGAAAAGCAGTGGGGGCGACCCTGCAGCGAGCTTCCTGCTTTTATTATCAAGCGGCTCCCAGTGCGGCTGACTTTTGATAATAATTACTTCAATGCACTCTATCAGGGGATCCCTGTCGGAGGCTATACGAAGATGGTGGGAAATATGCTTCGCGGCGTCGAGGTGAAGCTCGGCATCGACTATCTGGCAGACAAGGAGAAGTGGAATAGCGTGGCGGAGCATGTCATCTATACCGGCCCGATTGATGCCTATTTCCACTACGCCCTTGGACCACTGGAATATCGTAGCGTGCGTTTCGAGACAGAAGTCCTGGATCAACCGAATTTCCAAGGAAATGCAGCGGTGAACTATACAGATCGAGAGACGCCATGGACGAGGATCATCGAGCATAAGTGGTTCGAATTCGGTAAAGACAGCGAAGGAAATGATCTTCCGAAAACAGTCATCAGCCGGGAATACTCTTCGGAATGGAAAGTAGGCGATGAACCATACTATCCGGTCAATGATGAGAAGAATGGCACGCTTTATCAGAAATATAAGCAGCTGGCAAAAAAGGAGACGAAGGTCATTTTCGGCGGACGTCTTGGCGAGTATAAGTATTATGATATGGATGCGGTGATCGATTCAGCATTGCAGTGTGCGGAGAAGAGATTGGGAGACTGAGAAATGCCAGACATTAGACATTAGATGTCAGAAGTCTAGCATTGTTCATCAGCTGAGAGGGAGAAGCGAGTATGCAGCATAGATCGATTGGATAGATGCATTGGAAGGATTCACTATAGCCGCAATGCTCAAAGTCTAATATCTCTAAGCCGGATAGTCTTTCATAAAGAAAGGAGTCTAAAATCAATTGGATCTGAAAATTCTTATTGCTGCTCATAAAAAATACTGGATGCCAGAGGATGATGTATACATGCCGCTTCACGTCGGAGCGGAAGGGAAAGAGCCGCTGGGATATACGCCGGATAATACGGGGGATAACATTTCCGCAAAGAATCCCAACTACTGCGAGCTCACCGGACTTTACTGGGCCTGGCAGAATATGGATTGCGAGTACATCGGACTTTGCCACTATCGCAGATACTTCGGAAAGAGCACGCACACCAAAGACATCGAAAAGAAGAAAAGTGCTATTTTCCATCGAGCAGACTATGAAAAACTGCTAGAGAAATACGACGTCATACTACCCGTGAAGCGAAACTATTATATCGAGACCGTTAGGAGCCAGTATGAACACGCCCATTTCAAAAAAGACTTGGACGAAGTCCAGAAGATCATCGCTGAGAAATATCCCGGCTACGCGGATGCTTTCACCGCGGTCATGAATCGCCGGACGCTGCACATCCTGAACATGTTCGTCATGAAGAAAAGCTACTTCGATGAATACTGCGCCTGGCTCTTTGATATCCTCTTTACGCTGGAGAAACGTATCGATATCTCTTCCTACGATGCCTATGAAAAGCGCATCTTTGGCTTCCTCTCTGAGCGACTTTTCAATGTGTGGCTGGAAAGGCAGAACCTGAAAAAAGTGGAAGTGCCTGTGGTGTTTTTGGAGAATATCGACTGGCCGAAGAAGATCAGAGATTTTTTGAAACGGAAAATCACTGGGAAACGGTCATAATATTCATTTTGGGAAGATTATTACTCGGACTTGGAGAAGTTGCTGCCAGCAATCAGAATGTATGTGCAGGATGTGGGTTATAAAGGGGAGTATACTCTGTAGAAACTTTTGAAATAGGAGTATAGGGGCTGAAGGGGGATAGAAACTGAAAATCTTAGTTTGAGATGACATATGCCAAAAAGTTAAATTCTATTCAGGGGCTACGCTTTATAGGATTTTTGATGATATTTATGAACCATGCTTACTGGCTGACATCAAGGACAAAATCTTTTGATTACGGGGCGAGAGGCGTCGAATTGTTTTTCGTCCTATTGGGGTTCTTGGTGGCGTACCATTATCGCAATGCTGACTTTGCGTACGATTTGATAAGAGCTGGGAGCCGATCCTATTTATTCTGCTGGCATTGCTGCTAATTTATTCAGGCACACTGTTTGGAGCTTTTTTGATATAATTTTTAGAAAATAAGATGATGGTGCATTTGGGAAATATCAGCTTTGAGCTGTATATCGTGCATCAGGTGCTGATTACGCTGTTCGCTTCGCCCGCAAGGAAACTGGCGAGAGGATACGGGAGCATCGCGATGGTCTTGCTTTTAGGGATTGCAGGGGGCTGGGGAGATATTTCATCTGAAACCTGTTCTGAAGATTTTGGAAATGAAATAGAATGATATGTTTGAAGTTCTTCTACTTGTGAGGTGTAGATATAATGGCAGAGTCAAAAGAAAAAGTAAGTGAGCCGATACAGCGAAAGGCGTTGATAGTAGCATTTCATCCTCGTACCATGACTCCTTATAGCAGGCAGTATGAAGATATGGCAGTAGAACAGGGCTATATATATGACATTCTATTCTGGGATCGTTTCCAAAATGCAGCCTTAGATAAAGTTGGAAACGAATATACACTTCATCGCGTTTGTACTTTAGGTGGAAGTAAATTGAAAAAAATTCCAGCTATGATATATTTCCGAAAAACGCTCAAACAGATCATAGAAAAAGGCAAGTATGACAGAATTGTTATTTTAAATACATTGCCTGGGATTCTGCTAAGTGATATTCTGCTGGAAAAGTTTGAAAGTCGCTATATTCTAGATATTCGAGATTACACATACGAGAAGTATGGCTTTTATCGAAACAGGGTGAATCAGTTAATTGATCATTCGTTCATTTCAACGATTTCATCGATGGGGTTCTATCATTTTTTGAGGCGTGAAAAAACCAAAAAGATTTTCTTGAATCACAATATCAGCAATGTGTCAGAGGCATGGAACAACTGCCCGGATTTTAAACACAAGAGAACGTGGAATATAGGATTTGTGGGAGCAGTCCGCTATGAAGAGGAAAATGAAAAACTAGTTTCTGCTTTTGCAAATGATACTAAATTTGAGGTTTCCTATTATGGAAGATTTAACGAGGGATGCCATCTCGATCGCTATTGTGATGAAAAACAAATCAAAAATGTTCGCTTTAATGGACCTTTTTTTAATGAAGAAAAACCGCAAATATACAAAGCGGTTGATATAATCAATTCACTGTACGGCGAAAAAAGCACGGATGTTCTTTTTTTGCTGCCGAACAGATTGTACGATTGCGCGTTGTTTAAAAAGCCAATTATTGTATCAGGTGGGACTTACTTAAGTGAAGTTGTAAAAAAATATAATCTCGGAATTGTTATTGAAGACTACGATAATATCAAAGAAAATGTGATACAGTATATTGAAAATTTTGTTCCGAATGAGTTTATTACTAATTGTCGGAGATTGTTGACGGATGTAGAGACGGATTCAGGATTGTTGAGAAATCAGCTAAAAAATTTCTTTAGAGAGGAGAGTGTGAAATGTCTAGAGAATATGAAATAGATAGTAGTGATAATCATCCCATTAACAAAGCGGGAAAGAAAATGCTAGAGTCAAGTCTTTTTTCATGTATAAGCGCTATAAATCCAGCACTAGGGGTTCTCCTATCTGTGGCTAAAAGTGGAATGGAGGTTTTTAATGAACAAAAATACAAAGATGGAATCTATAAGCGTCTGCTGGCGTTGGAAAGTGAACTAGAGAAACTAATGCCGTTGATTGAATTAATGCAAAATACTAATGATGAGCAAGAAAACAGTGAAGTGTATTCTTTGCTTGTAACAATTTTTGAGAATGCACTTAAGACGGCTTATACAGAAAGAATCAAGTATTTCATTAAGGCAGCCCAATATTACATCAAAGACAAAAACTATTACTACGGATGCCAAAATGAAGTTGTGAGAATTATTGCCGAATTGAGTGTTGGTGAAATAGCGCTACTTCAAGAGGCGTATCAGGCAGAAGTTGAAAAGATCACTATTAAGGCGGATCCAAATTATAAACCCGGACCAATTGCAGATAGTGAAGAAAAAACAACGCTGGCAGCTCCGAATAGTGAAGAAGAAGGACGCAGAATTGGCATAGCTTTGCTTATGGGGAAATCTCTTCTTGGTATTGCACAGGGTAGAAGATTGAAAGGTACTTCAGTTTTAGGGGAACAGAGTTACACCATTACAGCACTTGGTAAGAAAGTTTATGAGACTATGGAAAAAGAAAGCCAAAAGGTAGAATCGGATGTCCATGAAAAAAGTGAGCCATATGGCTATGAATTGGTTCACTCTCTGGGATTGCAAAATAAGTGAGTTAAGTTGCTGCCTGAGGCGAGCAGTATAATCAAGTCAATGAAAGATTTTATGATGACAGTGCCTACTGGTACAATGCAGAAAGGAGTCAAAAAGAGAGATGATATGGTGGATCAAATGCATATTTGTCTTTTTGCTTTCAATAGTTTTCTTCCATACATTGAAGATCTCATTCATATTTTATCTCCTGCTGCTGTCAATACTTCTGATGCTGTCACTTACTTGCTATTCTTGCGAGGATAACTATGTTTTTTATAAAAATCTTTTCGCTGGACTCATAGGGAATGCGGTTGCATTTGCTATGCACTGTAGCTTGACGGGCAAAAGTTATGTTGTATCTGACAACTCAGAGCTGGAGCTCTTATTGCTTTTTCTGTTATCAATAGAAATTGCATTGGCATTCCCGCTTTTTGAGCGCTGGAGATGTTTTCAGCATAATGAAAGGAATAAGGAACTATTTGAGGAGCGCTGGGATGATTTAAAGAGGCTACAGACGAATATAGAGGAAACAGATTTACTCGGAGTAAATTCTGCGTGGGGAAATGGTAAATCTTTCGTTGTTGATTACTTCTGTCGAGAAAATGAAGCTGAGTACTATGTTGTAAAAATTGAAACGCTGGCATATGGATATAATGAATTCGATCGCATTTTAATTGATAAACTGGATGGCCTTTTGCGGTCGCAGCATATTTTTTCTTTCTATTCTCTGGCATTCAAGCAGACTTTAGGAAATAGCCTGTGGGGGCGGTTTGTTTATCATTATTTTTGCGGGAATCAGTTTAGCCAAACGTCTATCTTTTCGGGGCTGAAAACTGAGTTAGGAAAATTACCGAAAAAAGTATTGATCGTGTTTGAGGACGTGGAACGTGTCGGTGACAAAGAGAGTATTAAAAGGCTATTTGCGATTGCAGAGAGACTGTCGGGGGAACGAGTCAAAATCATATATGAGTATGATGCAGGGCAACTAAAAAAGAGTCTGGAACTGAATAGGGCGTACTTGGAAAAATACATTCCAGTAGAAATGAATTTGACTGATATTTCTTATAAATCCATGGTTTCTGCTGTGTGGGATGGCATGGGTATGGATGATAGAGATATGAATAAAACGTTCATAACAGGGAGCATGGGCATTCTATCAACGGGCAAGGATTTAAAACATATGATTTTTTCTTTTGTGGATTATCAGTATGATCCATTTGGTTGTAGTTTTGATGTAGGTAAAATTCTATTCCCACGAGCTCATTTGACGATACGACGTATGGAAGGCTATCTTGGTGAAATTTTTCATTGGATGCAGGAGCATAAGGAAAAGCGGATAGATGAAGAAACAGCGCGTGTTGTCGTGGCATTTGCTTTTGTAAAATACTTTATGGAAGAGGCTTATGAGAAACTTGAGCCATGGAAGAGAATTGAAGAACTGTTTCTTTTTCAATATAAAGGAGAACAAAAAAGCCTTGTCAAATTGGGGGTGGATTTATGGAAGGATCCGGGAGAAAATGGAGATCATGATTCCAAACGATTCTGGTCGAGACTTAAGGCTCAGGCAGAGAAGGATGAAAACAGTGTGTCTCAGGTAATTTATACAATATTTGGCTATTATATCAGAGATTTAGAAAGTAGAATTGCTTGCGGTGTCTACTTCACTGAGTTGCCTTATTCTGAACGAGTAAAACTTCAAAAAGATGAAGAACGTAGAGAAAGAATTGATCGGTTGATATGGAACATGTTGCAATGTGGTAGAACTGAATTGACGGATAATAGGGCTTGCGCTGATAAATTTATTCATGATGTATTGAAAAAGCCTTCAAACGAGTGGGGAGAGGCGTTCTCTTCATATTGTAATGACTTATATGATGGGAAAGTCTATAAAGAAAACGAATCGATCCATCTTTTTGGAGAGAGCCCGGTTCTTTCCGTTACCAGAGCTGTTTCCTTTTATTATCATGATGAAGAAACTTGGCAGAAAATGTGTGAGTTTATCTGCGGTCAGTGGGAAGAGAAAAGTATAACCATGGATTTCATTCAAATCTGCTATTTTTCTGAAATCAACATTGCCCCAAATCGAATGCAAATAATCAAATTCTTTAATACGCTTACCGTTGACAGTAATTTTAATCACTATGATCCGTATCTGGCATTTTTGAGAAAATACATCAGGAAGCTGACTGGTGAAGGATTTTGTTCTGGAAGTCTTAATCATTTATTGCAGGATGGAGAATGCGATTTGTCTAAACCGGATTGCAAAGATCTTGTCTGCCAGTATTTAAAAAAGGAAGCGGAGACATTACGACAGTCTAAGCTGATACCATCAGAACAATATGCAGCGGATATGGCTGTGCTTGCTGCGTTTATGGAAAAGAATATCGAAATAATAAATCATCCGGAGATAGCTACACGAAAAATGCCAAATATCGATATAGAAAGCCATTTGATGTACTATCATCAGGGCGAAATGGATTATTTTATCAAGCAGATGCATGAGAATCCATATGATGTAAATATCGAGCAGAGGCTGAATGAACAGATTGTCAAATCATACGATAAGGGGGATTTATATCCAACGGAAATTAGAATTCTTCAGGACAAGATGAAGCAATGGAAGACTGGAATGGTAATTAGTCTTCCTTGACATAAAATTCACAAGCAAGTAGTTTAATTTATTTGACTTATATGGGAAAGGTATAGCAATGGCGATTCCGAAAATTATTAAAGATATTTATTGGAAGAATCCGTTTTTATCGGTTGAACAAAAAGATCGGTTGTATTATGAACTGAAAAAAATTATTCGACATGAAGGGGTTACTGTTGATTCAACAGCAGCAGAACCTCTCCTTGAAAAATATATTGCGCAGATTTTGGCTGTTCCGTCAGCAAGGAGTAAGGAGTATTGTGATTTTTCTGATATTAGATTTGAAAGACAGTCTACGGATCCGAAACTAATTGCATATTACCTTCCACAGATGCATCCAACACCTGAAAATGATGCTTGGTGGGGGCGCGGAGTAACGGAGTGGAATAACGTTTCACGAGCGGTTCCACAGTATGTGGGGCATTATCAGCCTCGGCTTCCTGGAGAGTTGGGATTCTATGATTTGCGGCTTAAAGAAAATCTGAAACGCCAGATGGAACTAGCTAAGATGTATGGTTTGTATGGATTCAGCTGGTATTACTATTGGTTTGATGGGAAACGACTGCTTGATAGACCGCTTGATATGTATGTGAATGATAAAACACTTGATTTCCCATTTTGTATCTGCTGGGCAAATGAAAGCTGGACGAAGGGCTTTTTCGGGAGTTCTAAAGAAGTCATCATGAACCAGAGTGAAACCGTTGAAAGTTATAGGAATTTCATCAAGGATGCTGTGAAGTATCTTCAGGATGACAGGTATATCACAGTGCAAGGGAAAAAGCTTCTGATCGTGTATAAACCGCAAAGTGTACCTGATTGCCGAAATACTTTGGCTTATTGGAGAGAGTATTGCTTACAACATGGAGTCGGTGATATTTATATTCTAGGATGTTGGACGGCTGATGTGCCAAATGACTTGATTGAAAAAGGATTTGATGCGGCAGGAGAGTTTCAGCCGGGGTCAATTTTACCTTATTGCGAGAAAATCAATCAAAAATTACCATTTATCAATAAAAAATTCATTGGAGAAGTCTATAGCTATAAAGATATCGTGGAGCATCGGGTATATGCTAAGAATTTTAAGGGGAAAGGGATGTATAATGCAGTCATGCCAATGTGGGATAATACACCTCGTAGGAATGACAGAGGAAACGTGATCTATGATGGTGCCACCCCGCAGTTGTACAAAAAGTGGTTGATGGATGTTATTCGTCACTATCACAATGACTGTCAGCTCGAAGATCCTTTGATTTTTATCAATGCTTGGAATGAATGGGGTGAAGGAGCTTACCTGGAACCTGATCGCTTTTATGGATATGCATACTTGGAAGCTACAAAAGATGCCATCTTGGCTTGTCGAGAGCAGGATAGCCAGAAAACGTTGGAAGTGAGAGGAGATACTTTAATGATAGATGAAAAAACATTGGAGTAATTATACTTAATTAGAATGATTCCGATACGACGAGAAAGCTGTGTGAGACTATTCAGGGCTATGACAGCATAGATCATATCGTCATTGTTGGTAATCTGTCTCCCGATGGCTCATTCCGGCAGCTGAAATCATTGGCCGGGGACAAGGTGGATGTTATTCAGTCCGATAAAAATGGAGGCTACTCCTATGGTAATAACTATGGAGCATTTTACCTGATTGATAAATATATGGTGGATATCTTAGTCATTGCAAATCCTGATGTAGAATTCACCGAGGCATTTCTTATTCGTATTGTACAGGATATGATAAATTGGAATGCGCAGGCAGCTTCCGGGTACATGGATATGCCAGCAGATCCATCTTTTGTTAGGAATAGAAAGATAAACAGCTATTGGCAGGAGTTGTTATTATGTACGGTTCTTTTAAAGCAATTTGTGCACTTCCATAATGACTATGTTTTACCGAACCATGGAATTAATCAGGTGGAATGGATACCGGGATCATTATTTGCTATTGATGTATCGGCATATAAGAATATTCATGGCTTAGATGACCGTGTTTTCTTGTATTACGAAGAGCAGATTTTAGGGAAAAAGTTTTTGAAATTTGGCTACAGAATGATTATAGATACAGATATTTCATATCTTCATAATCACTCAGTATCCATTGATAAATCTATTAAACGATATGGAAAAACAGCACAATTATTTAAGTCCAGGTATTATTTTTACGCTAACTATGAACAAATAAACTTTTGGCAGAGGGTTCTTATGAAGGCGTTTATCTGCTACGGTTTAGCCGCTCGTAAGGTTTTATACAATTTCTTTTCTTAAACTGGAAGGTGTTTTATATGTCTAATATCATTGCAGTTGTTTGGGATTTCGACAAGACACTGATTGATGGGTATATGCAGGCTCCCTTATTTGAGGAATATAATGTGAAGGGAAGTGACTTTTGGGATGAAGTGAATGCTTTGCCACAGACGTATAGAGAGAAAGGGATACTGGTCAATAAAGACACTATCTATCTCAACCATATATTGAAATATGTAAGAGATGGGCGCTTTAAAGGTCTTAATAATGAAAAGTTAAAGTCCTATGGTTCCATGCAGCATTTTTATGCTGGAGCGATTGATCTCATCAAATACACCAATGAGTTTCCCCTGCACAGTGAATATGGCTCTAAGTACCAGGAGTATAATATCAAGGTCGAGAATTATATTGTCAGTACGGGTATGCGTAAAATTTTGGAAGGTACTGATCTTTGGATGAAAAAATGGGTGAAGGGAATATGGGGCTGTGAGCTCATTGATGAACTTAATCCTGAAACGCAGAAAGTAGAACTGCAGGATATTGGTTTTACGATTGATAATACCAGTAAGACTCGTGCATTGTTTGAGATTAATAAAGGCATCCCACTGCATCCAGAAATTGATGTTAATGCAAAAGTACAAGAGAGCTCAAGGCGCGTAAAGTTTAATCATATGATTTACATTGCTGATGGGCCGAGTGATGTGCCAGCTTTTTCAGTCGTTAAAAAGTTTGGCGGTGCTACATTTGCGGTATATCCGCATGGCAATCAGGAAGCACTCAATCAGGTAGAGAAACTCCGTGAAGATGGACGCGTAGATATGTATGCAGAAGCCGATTATTCAGAAGGTACGACTGCCTATATGTGGATTACACATAAAATTGAGGAATTTGCAAATCAAATTTATAAGGAAGAAAGAGAAAGATTGGCGGCTTCTGTTTCAGAGGTTCCCCATCATCTTACAAAATAATGGGAAGTAAAGATTAATAGAGTATTACAATACGTTCATCTGTTTTTTGAATGATATGTTTATGGGAATTTATGTGCTTTTATGGGACAGGTAAACCTGTCAGGCATTCAGACTCTGCCCTTGACTATATGCCGACACAGTATATAGTAGCTTTTATTAAGAGTATTACTATTAATGGACAGCAGATGTTTCAAGGAATTAAATACCGAAGCGTAATGCATTCCGGTGGTTTCAATTTGGCCATTTTCGAACCATCTCTTTTTGAGTGCAATGGAGTCAGACTAAAGTAAGTTAATGAAATCCATTATGAAATTAGTCAAGCTAAATAATTAAGGCTTTGCAGGAGATGCTATTACATATAGAATTTCTGCATTCCACTCATTAAACTTACCTAAAGGAAGGAACATATTTTTATGAAAGGTATTATTCTCGCCGGAGGTTCCGGCACAAGGCTTTATCCGTTAACCAGGGTGACATCGAAGCAGCTGCTTCCGATTTATGACAAACCGATGATCTTCTATCCCCTCTCCACCCTCATGCTGGCGGGGATCAAGGATATCCTCATCATCTCTACCCCGAAGGATCTGCCAAATTTTGAGCGCCTTTTAGGTGACGGCTCGCGCTATGGCATCCATCTCTCCTATAAGGTCCAGCCCTCTCCCGACGGTCTCGCGCAGGCCTTCATTCTGGGAGAAGAATTCATCGATGGCGAGCCTTGCGCCATGATACTGGGGGATAACATATTCTACGGCGCAGGCCTCACAAAGTACCTGAAAGAAGCTGCCGCCCGCACAGAAGGTGCCACTGTCTTTGGCTACTACGTCGACGATCCGGAGCGTTTCGGAGTCATCGACTTCGATGAAGAAGGGCGTGCCAAGTCCATCGAGGAGAAACCTGCCCATCCGAAGTCGAACTACGCTGTGACGGGTCTCTATTTCTACGATCAAAACGTCTGCGAATACGCGAAACAGGTGAAGCCCTCTGCGAGAGGTGAGCTTGAGATCACAGATCTCAATAAGATCTATCTCGAGAAAGGAAATCTGAATGTAGTCACCCTGGGCCGCGGCTATGCGTGGCTCGATACCGGCACGATGGACTCCCTCTACGAAGCTACTGAATTTGTCCGCTCCGTAGAAACCCGCGCCGGCATCCACATCTCCATGCCGGAAGAAATCGCCTACGTGAACGGCTGGATCGATAAGGTAGCTTTGGTAGAAAGTGCGAAAGAGTATGGCAAGAGCCCGTATGGACAGTATCTCCTAAAGGTCGTGGAGGGGAAGATACGGATCGAGTAGGAAAATGCAAAATCTTACCTTTATTTGCATTTACGTTAAGGAAGCATAGCGGGAATCGGACTAATCGCAGAGTCCGACTTGGCATGTATTTTCATGCAATGCTTCGTCAAAAACCTCCTTAAATAGCTCGCTATTCGCGTTGGCTTATTCTTTGCCTTGTGTGAAAATGCAAGAGGAAAGGGGGGAGCGATTTAGTCAGTATTTCCATAGAGTAGTATTAAGCACAGTAATGCAATATTCATACTGCTTACACAAGTCAGAAATTAAGTTGATAAGAATTTATGATTGACTCAAAAATTCTTGATCATGTAGACTGTTTTTTCATTAGCATGCACAGAATTTATCGGCTAAAGGTGAACTTATGCAAAAGGAATCAGAACGGTTCATTTCGGAACTGGAGATAAAAATTCAAGAACTGAGCGTGAAGTATAATGATTTGAGTCTGATTGAAAAACTGGAAGTAGATCAGTATTTGAAAACGAAGTTTCAGGGGAGCATGATTGGTACACTGTTGGATTATGTGCGGAAGCCGTCTAAGTGATGATAGAAATAAAATATAATTATGGCTCCAGAAGTTTAGAGTAGTCCTCTTAGTTTTGAGATTGAATATGTGGCATGATTAAATCAAATTGTGAAGGTCGCCATTATGCTAATAAGCACACGAAGGTCAGATTAAGGGGGATAAAATAGATAGAAATGAGTATATCAGAGATACGCTATGTATTGTGGGCATAGTGTGGATATGGACCAGAGAGGAGAGTGTGGTATGTTTCAGATAGATTGGAATAGTTTTGCAAATTATAACCAAGATGCAAGAGGAATACAGTTTAAGTTTGAGGATCTCTGTCGGCAGCTATTTCAAAATGAGTTTCTATCTGGTAATAAGAAGCCATGCCATCTCCATAGTAATCCCAATAATCCAGGCTTGGAGACAGAGCCGGTTTATGATGAAATAAGAAAACAGAATATAGGGTTTCAATCGAAGTACTTTGAGACAAAAGCTGATTACAAACAGATTCAATCTTCTGTGGAAAAGATTATAAGTAACTATAAAGGGCAGCTGGATTGTGTTTATTTATATTGCAATAAAGACTTGAATAGCAGTAGTTTGGAAAGATCCAAGCGGTCTTTAGAAGAAGCACATATTTCTTTAGAACTCATAACAAATAATGGTATCCTGGATCAGGTACGGAAATCAGAGAATCATTATTTGGCTATATATTATTTTGGAAATCATCAACTTTCGTTGAATTGGTTTATAGAAAAGGCTCGTAGTACGATGGATACTATGGGGGAGCGGTATAATTCGAAATTTAATGTGGAGACGAATACAAGCAATGCTTTATCTATATTTCTACGTGATTCTGGTGCAGCAGAAATTATAAATGCAAAGAAAAGTGGGTTGATAGATGAGATAGAAGAAAAGCTTCGCCATGATTGGGAAGGGCGAAAATATCTTTATGCACTGCGTGATGCCGTTTCTTCGCTTCCTGATGTAGTCCAGTCTACTATAGAGGATGCATTTGAATGGAAGAAAATGCTGGAAGAAAAAGTTGAGACTGACTTGGAGAAAGTAAAGCAAAAAAGAGAAACACTCCAACAAGAGCAGAGAAACTATGATAATAAATCAGGTAAGCTAAGTCTGCTGGAAGAGAAAAGGAAGGATGAATGGAATCGAGCGCAAAAGATTCAAGCACTTACGGATTTGATGAGTTTGCCGGGGAACGTAGCAGTTATGGGGAAGGAAGAATTGCTACTCAAGACTAAGGTACTGGCAATCCACGGAAATGCAGGTGTCGGGAAAACACAGTTGCTGGCCCATGAAGCGAAATCCTTACTGGACGAGGGGCGGCCGGTTTTGCTTTTAGCTGGTGGTAATTATTTAGAAGCAAATTTTTTAGATGAACAGATTATGAAGGATTTGCAGCTTGATTTTCATTTTGATGATTTGTTGGACATATTGGAAGCTATAGGAGAGCGGCAGAATGTGATTGTTCCTGTCTTTATTGATGCGCTGAATGAAACCTGGCATTTCCAATTATGGCAAAAATTTATACGAAATATAGTGGATAAGGTACGGTCGCTATCCATGGTACGCCTAGTGATAAGTTACCGCTCCGAATATGCAAAGAGTATTTTCTCTAACTCGGTTTTGAAAGAGATAGAGGAGAAAAAGATTGTTGCGCTTCTTCATAAAGGACTGACAGGGAAAGATGCCGTAAGCCAATTTTTAGATTATTATCATATTCCTTTTTCAACGATGGAAGATTTGGAGTATGGAGTTGAAAATCCTCTCTTTCTGACACTGTTCTGTAAATTGGGAAATAATGGGGTGAACGTTGGTTTTCCAGATGTATATGAGAGAATCATTGATTCGGCTGACGATAAAATTCACGAAGCATTACACTTAAATGAAAATGGATGCGTTATGGGCGATGGCTTATTGCATACACTTTTAACGGATATCGTTAAAGTTATGCTCAAAAAGGGAAAACGATTCATAACACCGAAAGAAATCCTGGGTTTATCATTTTGGGACAATAGTGGTCTTTCGCCAAAGACATTTGTTGCTCAGCTGGAAAGAGAGAGAATTCTTGCAGATGGGTCTTTTGGCGATCAGAAGATATATTTTTTTGCCTTTGATCAGATGAATGATTTTTTTTGCGCTAAGATTTTTGTCAAGAGCCATACTGGCAAAGAAGACCTGCGAGAGGCACTTGTCAAAGAGGTTCTCGGAATCAAAAATGGAACACTTGAGAACCCGGGGAATGTTGATCTTTTTGTACAAGCATGTGCTTTTTATGCGGCAAAATATGAGGAAGAATGCATCGATCTGATTGGTGAACTCAGTTTAAGTGGGGACAAAAGGTTTATTTTTTCTCGATATATTACATCACTTCAATGGCGGAAACAGAAACATATACATGTTTCTTCTGATGAGTTTATCGATCTTTTAGCGAAATATCCATTTCAAAATGAAAGTTTATGGAAAATGCTCATTGTCAACAGTTTGAAGGCCGATCATATTCTCAATGCTAACTTTTTGCACCGATACCTGATGCAGTACTCTTTGAAAACAAGAGATTATCAATGGACAATTTACATAAATCAGATGACAGAGGAAGATCGACTTGTACAACTGGTTGATAAGTATCAGAAAGGGGACAGCCTGAACAAACTTGATAATCAGCAGATTTGGTTGCTGCTTATTTTATTTGGATGGCTATTATGCTCGTCCAATAGAAAATTGAGAGACTGTACCTCTAAAGCGATGATTGAAATACTGAAAAATCATTTTTCTCTCTGCCAACCCTTGCTTGAAAAGTTTGAAAGAGTAAACGATCCCTATGTGCTGGAACGACTTTATGGCGTGGTATTCGGAGCCTGTTGTAAGAGGGAAACGGAAGATAAATCGTGCTTTCAAGAATTGGCCCTATATGTATACAATCATGTGTTTGATCAGGAAACTGTATATCCGGATATACTTCTGCGCGATTATGCTCGGATGATTATAGAGCGTTTTGTATATGAATGTCCAAGGAATATTGGAGGGATGAAAAAAGAGAAGTGGATACCTCCTTATCGGTCAGCACCTATACCTGTTATACCGATCGAATATGTAGAGAAAATTAAAGAAAACTGTGGGATTGGTGGAATTCAAATCCTTTGTTCTATGAAATTCGCAGGCATGGGAGGAGTCTATGGGGACTTTGGTCGGTATATTTTTCAAAGTTCAGTACAACGTTTTGCAGTAAATGATAAGGAAATATACCGGTATGCCGTTTATTTTATCTTTCATGAATTGGGATATTCAGACGACTACTTTGGGGATTACGATTTCTCTTGTAGCGAGTATGATCGGAGTTGCACGATTAAAACAGAACGTATAGGGAAAAAATATGAGTGGATTGTGATGCACAATATTCTTGCTCGTGTGGCTGACAACTATCAGATTGATAACCGGTATGATCTCTGGCGCGGGGAACAATATGAGGGGCCTTGGGAGCTTTCAATTCGTGATTTTGATCCTACGTTCAATGCTAAACATATGATTCAATCGGAGGTAATGCATCATGTTTTAATCAATTTTTTTCAAACAGATATAGAGGCAACTGATGCGAGTGCTGAAGGATTGACCAAAGGAAATGCGGAGTCATGGCTTAATCAAAAAGGTCAGATATTAGAAGAGGTGAAACGATCGAGGCTTTTTTCTGGAATCAATCAGGATACTGCACTTGTCAACAAAAATTGGACACGAAACTAAAAAAATTAGGCATAAAAATTG
>OLGZ01000509.1_pt1 | contig 30380 bp, 30 predicted proteins | sample 1605981 | NCBI WGS metagenome assembly OLGZ01 (sample SAMN03283291) | human gut metagenome | biome: human-associated habitat; material: feces | host: Homo sapiens | place: Peru | collected 2012 | reverse complement strand
TGTTAGGCGCGCCGCCAGCGTTCGTCCTGAGCCAGGATCAAACTCTTTATAAATGATATTTATCACTTAAAAGTGTTAAATCTTGTTTCGCTCAGCACGCAATCGCTTGCGTCCTGTGTGAATTACTTTGTTTGGAATTGTTTACCGTGTTTTTCCAACACGAAAATAGGTTCCGTTACAAGTTTTTCGATATTGTTCAATTTTCAAGGTCCTGTGCGCCTCAGCCGACTGGCTGACGACTTGATTATTTTATCACAGAAGTGATTTTTTGTCAAGCACTTTTTTCGAAGCGTTTCGAACATTCTGAACTTGGATCGCTTCCGATTTCTCAGAACTGACTGGAATCTTTCAGCGTCTATTGGTTCTTTTCTCTCGCTTCTCAGCTGGGACTTCAGAAGTCATTCTTTTGTCTCAGCGCTTGGCGCTCAAGTATAATACCATACACCCGCCCGTTTGGCAACCCCTTTTTTCAACTTTTTTGCCCTTTTTTCTCGGTTCGGCTTTTTTACCAGTTTTTTGCGCGGAACTTGCATTTCCTTTGACGCAACAAAAGCGTCCATGCGTTTGGGCCGCACAGGCGCTTTCTCGCGGACGGCCGTTTCCAGCTCCTGGCTGTTCATCATGAAGCCGCCGTCGCCGCAGACGGCCAGCACCTTTTTGTCCGGGTTCAGGAGCTTCGCCGCGAATGCACCGGGGACGGAAAAGCCCATCGTTCCAAACAAAAAAGGCAGAGCCGCCCGAATGTGGGCGGCTCTGCCTTCGCTGGGTTTATTGTACTGGATTTCGCGGCGTTCCACAAGGGCCAATTTTCACAAAAAGAAACCAACAAATCGCTGCGGACTTGACAAGTCCCGCCGCGCCCCTCTATTATAAGAAGGAAAGAGAGGGGTCTGCCATGTCATCTATCACCATCCGCCGCTGCTGCATCGGGGAGGGACGCCCCAAGGTCATCGTCCCCATCGTGGAGCGCACCGAAGCCGCCATCCTGCAAAAAGCCGCTGCGTTTTCCACAATTTCCGCCGATTGTGTGGAATGGCGGGCCGACTGGTTTGCCGACGCACTGGACGCCGACGCGCTGAGCCGCTGCCTGCGCGGGCTGCGGGCTGCTCTGGGCGAGAAGCCGCTGCTCGTCACCTTCCGCACCCAGGCCGAGGGCGGCGAAGCGGCCCTGACCGCCGACCAGTACGCGGCCTTTTGCGCAGCCGTCTATGCTTCCGGCTGCGCCGACCTGCTGGACATCGAGTTCTTTTCTGCCGGGGAACGCCTGCCCCAATGGATCGCAGCCGCCCACGCCGCCGGGGTAAAGGTGGTCTGTTCCAGCCACGACTTCCAGAAGACGCCGCCCCGCGCCGAACTCGTGGAGCGGATGGTCCGGATGCAGCAGGCCGGGGCCGACCTGCCCAAGCTGGCCGTCATGCCCACCTGCCGCACCGATGTGCTGGAGCTGCTGGCCGCGACAGCCGAGATGGCCGACCACCACCCCGAAACGCCCGTCATTACCATGAGCATGGGAGCGCTGGGCGCCGTCAGCCGCCTGTGCGGCGAGGCCTTCGGCTCGGCCATGACCTTTGCCAACCCCGGCACCGCCAGCGCCCCCGGTCAGGTGCCGCTGGATGTTGTGGACACCGTGCTGGACAGCCTGCGGCTCTCCTGAACCGCACACAAAAAATCCCCGCCGTTTCGAGATGAAACAGCGGGTTTTTCATTTTATCGTATTATTGCTTTTTCCAGCGCCGCATGACGCCCATGCCCAGCGCATAGGGGCCGGTATGGACGGCAATGGTGCAGCCGATCTGCAGCAGGCCGACTTCGCACTTGCTGGTGGGATATTTGGCGCGGAGCGCAGCGCGGGTCTGCATCCACAGACGCTTGCCCTCTTCCTCGTCGTAGCCATAGCCCACGGTGATGCAGTAATCATCCGGGGTCGCATTCCGCTCGGTCAGGTAAGCCATCAACTGTTCCAGCGCCTTTTCAAAGCTCTTCTGGCGTCCACGGGCCACACCGCCGGAGAAGATCTCGCCCTCCTTGAAAAGGATCATCGGCTTGATGCCCAGGATGTTGGCCGCACGGCCTGTGACCTTGCCGATGCGTCCGCCTTTGATGAGGTAGTCGAGGTTGCCCACCGTGAAGAAGATCTGATTCGTCGCACGCTCTGCGCTCAGCCAGTCCACGGTCTGTTCCAGCGTGCAGCCGCCGTCGCGCATGGCCACGGCATTTTCCACCACGATGGACTCGGTGACGGTCGCCGCCGTAGTGTCCATGACCTCGATCTTCGCGTCCGGGTAATCCTCCAGCACCAGCTCACGGGCATTGCGGGCGCTGCCCACGCAGCCGCTCATTTTGCTGGTAAAGCAGAGGCAGAGCACCGGGCGGCCCGCCTCGGCATGGGCTCGGAACGCCGTCTCGAAATCCTCCAGCGAAGGCAGGCTGGTCTTGGGGTATGCCGAAGGATTGTCCACCATAAACTGGTAGAAGTCCCGCACCGCGATCTCCTTGCCCTCTTTGCGGTAGTGCTCGCCGTCCAGCGAGACATAGAAGGGGATGACCTCAACGTTCAGCCTGGCCGCCGTTTCGGGGGTCAGGTCGCAGGCGCTGTCTGTAATGATATCAAACATAAGTGACGCTTCCTTTTCGATTGCGGTCTGGGAAGGCAGAGCGGATCAGGCGCGATGGATGTATGCCTCGCGCTCTGCGCCGACCGAAATATAAGTGATCTTGCAGCCGACAGCCTTTTCCAGGTACTCCACATAGGCCTGTGCTTCCTTGGGCAGGTCTTCCCACTTGCGGGCTGCGGTGATGTCGCAGTGCCAGCCGGGCAGGTACTCCACCACGGGCTGTGCGGTATCCAGAGCCTCGCCCATGGGGAAGCGGGTGGTCGTGGTGCCGTCGGTCAGCTTATAAGCCGTGACCATGGGGATCTTCTCCATGTAGTCCAGCACGTCCAGCAGGGTCAGTGCGACCTCGTCGCAGCCCTGGCAGAAGACACCATAGCGGCTTGCCACCAGGTCGATGGGGCCGACGCGGCGGGGACGGCCGGTGGCTGCGCCATACTCGTGGCCAGCCTCACGCAGGTCGTGCTTTTCCTCTTCGGTCATGGCCAGCTCAGCGGCAAAGGGGCCGTCGCCGACGCAGGAAGAGTAAGCCTTCATGACGCCGATGGAGTTGGTCAGCTTGTGGCCCGGAATGCCGGCACCGATGGGTGCATAGGCACCGATGACGTTGGAAGAGGTGGTGTAGGGGTAGATGCCAAAGTCGATGTCGCGCAGAGCGCCCAGCTGGGCCTCGAACAGGACCTTCTTCCCGGCGGCATCTGCATCGGCCAGGTACTGGCCCACATCGCAGATGTAATCCTTGAAGATGGCGGCATACTTTTCCAGCCATGCCCACATCTCATCCACGCGGATGGGCTCGGCATTGTAGCTGCCCTCCATGACCAGATTCTTGGAATCGACCATGGTCACGAGGCGCTTCTTCACCGACTCGTCCAGATGCAGCAGGTCGCCCATGCGCAGGGTCTTCTTCATATACTTATCGCCGTAAGCGTATGCAATGCCGCGCTTGGTGGAGCCGAACTGTGCGCCGGTCTTGGACAGACGGGCCTCTTCCAGGCCGTCCTGTGCCACATGGTACGGCATGGTGATGGTCGCACGGTCGGAGATCTTCAGGTTTTCGGGGGTGATGGAGATACCCTGCTCGCGCAGCTTGTTGATCTCGCCGTCCAGATGGTGCGGGTCGATGACCATACCATTGCCCATCACGCAGACAACATCCGAGCGCAGGATGCCGGAGGGCAGCAGGTTCAGCACGAACTTGCCGCGCTCGTTCTTGACGGTGTGGCCGGCGTTGTTGCCACCCTGATACCGTGCAACGATGTCGTACTCCTGGCTGATCAGGTCGACCATGCGGCCCTTGCCCTCATCGCCCCAGTTGATACCCGTAATTGCAGTAAGCATAATAAATGACCTCTTTATCCTTTTCAAAAGACAGCCTTTTCCGCGCACTTTGCGCGGGATACGCCACCTTGGGAATCTTGTACCGCACTGTCAAGCAGTCATAACAGTACGAGTATAGTATAGCACGATTCGGCGGGCAAAAAAAGAGGGTCTGCGCAAATTCTTGCACAAACCCGACGTTCCATTTTTAGTTCTTTTTCCCAATCTTGTGGATGGTGCCGTCCGGCTCCTGGATGGAGGTGTTGTTCAGCTGGGCCCGCAGACTGGCCTTGACGTCGGCCACATACTCCTGCCGGAGGGCCTGCTGCTCGGTCTTTTCGGCTTCGGTCAGGCCCGTGGTCTTGCTCTTGCGCGCCAGCTCATTGATGCGGGCGATCTTTTCATTTGTCATCGAAGTTCTCCTCTTTTATTCAAAAGTGTGCTATAATAACTACCGTGTTCCCGGATACGGCTTCGTCCGGGGGCCAGAAAACGCTGTACGAAGACCGATCCAATCATTTTATCAGTATATCAAAGGATGCGTTTTATGTCAAAGCAGTTGAATTTTGCACAACAGATGGATGAAGTGTTGAAAACGCTCGGCCCCGCCCGGCCGAAGCTCCTGCTCCACGCCTGCTGCGGCCCCTGTTCCAGCGCCGTGCTGGAGCAGCTGTGCGAGCACTTCGAGATCACCGTGCTCTACTACAACCCCAACACCTGGCCTGCTGCGGAATACCACCGCCGCGGCGAGGAGCTGGAGCGTTTCGTGGCGGCGGCCCACCCGCTGGGCGTGACCGTCGTGGAAGACCGCTACGACCCGCAGGAGTTCTATTCCGCCGTCGCCGGGCTGGAGCAGGAACCAGAGCGTGGGAACCGGTGTACAGTCTGCTACCGGCTGCGGATGCGCCGGGCCGCGCAGTACGCCCAGGAGCACGGCTTCGCGTGGTTCACCACCACCCTGTCCATCAGCCCCCATAAAGACGCCCAGCGGATCAACGAGATCGGGCAGGCGCTCGAAGCCGAATTCGGCGTCAAGCACCTGCCCTCCGACTTCAAAAAGCACAACGGCTATCTGCGCAGCCTGCAATTATCCGAAGAGTACGGCCTCTACCGGCAGGACTACTGCGGCTGCGAGTTCAGCGCCAGAGCAAGAGGCATCGTCTGAACAGAACGTAAAATGTCCCATGTCCTCATCCTTGCGATGCCGGACACGGGACATTTTCATCTACATATCTCAGTACACGACTGCATCCTCTGCCGTGAATCCACCGAGAGAGTTTTCTTTGACCTGAATGCAGAGATAGGTGATGCCGCTGTCCGCTGCTGCGAAGAACTGACGCTTTGCCGCCGGGGCAACCTTCAGCCAGTCACCTGCTGCGAGGTCGACTTCCTCGCCGTCAAGGATAGCTTTGCCCTTGCCTGCAAGGATACCGTAGATTTCCTCATTGTTCGTATGAGAGTGCACGAAAGGCACCCCCGCACCGGCCGGAAGCTGGTTGATGCTGACCTCTGCACCGGTCAGTTTCAGCTGATCGTGAAGCTCCACACGTCCTTCGTTTCCAACTGTGATCTTTTCGTAGTTTGTCATAATAGGGACCTCCTGAACAGATTCGCAAGTTTCTTGCTTGTTTCCAGTTTACTGTTCTGCGCATTCAAAAACAAGTACGCACTTTTTTATAACTGTACACTTAAAACAGAGTGTGCTATACTTGACCAGGAGGTGTATGATGATGAAAACAAAAGAGGAACTGCCTGCATGTCCGGTCGCCACAGCGGTCGCTCTGATCGGCGGCAAATGGAAGCTGCTCATCCTGCGTAATCTGAGAACCCGCCCATGGCGGTTCAACGAATTGCAACGGGACCTGGACGGCATTTCGCAGAAAGTTCTGACGGACAGCCTGCGGCAGATGATCGACGACGGCCTCGTTTACCGGCATGACTATCAGGAGCTGCCCCCGCGGGTCGAATACAGACTGACCGACCTGGGGACGAAAATGCTGCCCATCATCGACGCACTGGCCGATTTCGGAACCTACTATAAATCGGTCGTTTCATGAAGCATCTGTTCCGAAAGCTGACGCAGCCGCGTCAGCTTTTTTCATATTCCTGTTCCGACAGTCTTTCCACCAGGACGGAGAAGATGATAAGCCCCACACACGGCACGATGTTCATCGCCATTCCGGCGGCAAGGCCCGCGCGCTCTGCCACACGGCCGATGACCCAGGGCATCAGGATGGCACCGCCGGACGCAGCGGGCAGCATGATGCCCATGCTGGTCACGCTGGTCATCCTGCCCGCGCTGGCCACTGCAGTGGGGTTCATACCTGCCATCGCAAACGCGAAGGCGAACAGCAGCAGGATCGCGGCCGGCTGGCTGTCGGCCCGCATCAGGAGCACATAGAACAGGGTGCAGGTCACGGCCATGACCACCATCGCCTTGCGCGGGGACTTGAATGGAAACACGAATGCAATGAGCAGCCGGGCCACCAGTGTGGCCCCCCACATCACGGTCACGGTATAGGCAGCCAGTGTGCCCGCAATGATGCCGCTGCCCTTGAAATAGGTCACCATCCAGCCGGTCACGCTCTGCTCGGCAGCGTTCTGGCAGAAGAGCAGACCCGTCAGCAGCCAGAACCGGCCGGAGCGCAGAAAGCTCCAGTCGATGGCCGCTTTCCGGTCCTTGACCTTGCTTTCCATCGGGGTCTTCCAGTAGACCAGCCAGAGCACCACGCCCAGCGCAGCCAGCAGGAACACCGCCAATGCGGTGCTGACCCGCGCCGCCGCTGCGATGAGGAACGGGCAGAGCAGCGCACCGCAGGCATAGCAGCTGTGCATCAGGTTCATGCCGCGGGTGCGGTCGGCGGAGTTGTCGCTGACGAGGATGGTGCAGGCGTTCATGGCGCTGCCCTTGGCAACGCCCACAAGGAAGAACGCCGCCGCCAGCAGGACTTCCGCCCCGGTAAAGCCCATGATCCCGTAGCCGACGGTGTACCCGATGGTCAGCAGCAGGATGCTTGGTTTCAGCCCCAGCACACCCGGCAGCACACCGGTCAGAAAACCCGCCAGCAGGTTGCCGATGCTCATCAGCGAGAGCAGCGTCCCGGTCATGCCATAGGCAAACCCATACTGTTCCTGCAGCAGGCTGACCACCACGCCGCTGGAAATGGCGCAGATGCCGCTGAAAAAGAAAGTCACAAAGCCCGCATTCCGCAGGCGCGTTTTCTGCTCGTTCATTCCGGTCTCCTCACTTTGGCAATCGAACGGCTCCTGGCCGCTTTCTTAACCCCATTATAGACCATCCCTTCCGGCCTTTGCAACCGGATTTTCTTATAAAAATGCGCACAAACAGCGGGAGCGTGAAGTTGCGCACTTCAGGATTGACGAATGCCGCAAAAAAGAGTATACTATGATAGTATTTTTCGGGGTGTTGCGCAGTTGGTAGCGCGCCTGCTTTGGGAGCAGGAGGCCGCGAGTTCGAGTCTCGCCACTCCGACCATAAGAAAAGCCACGATGAACCGTTTACAAATGCGGTTTTGTCGTGGCTTTATTTGTTGTGGTTGCGTAAGCCCGGCATAGGCTGGAACGTGCGACAGTGTGCGCCTCTGTTATGTATGCCTTGCCCTATATCATACGGCTGTAAGGGTACTTTTATTGTAAAGACATCGTGGTACTCGGTCAGTTCCATCCAGACTTCTGCTGCCCAGTACAAAATATCCTGCCGTTCGTCCTGCACATTTTCACCTTCTCTCAAAAAATAGAAGCCCTGCCAAAAGGCAAGGCTCCTATCAAGCGTTTTTTTCGATTCATCGAATCTATTCAGCTTTTAGTTATCACTTAACCCACGGTCTGGCTCCACAATCGGCTGATACCGAACCAGTCCACTGCTTCAACGCCACCGATAGCTGATCAACGCCGCTATCCTCTACTATTATTAGAGCACAAAACAACACATACGGACGTCGTTATTCGCTCAATAGTATTATGCAAACAATCTTTAGAAGCTCCAAGCCCTAATATAGTTCAAGCGTATTATACCGGTTTTTATCAGTATATTCTACCACTTTATGCGGTCACATGGGTGGCATTCTCTTTCACCGAATTGATCGTATCCATCAGTTCACTCCCTGTTTTGCCATCAAACAGGCGGGTAAACAAAATGGGCTGGTCAAAGGGTGGTTTCATCAGGATGGCTTTGCTTTCCACATAACCGTTCTGCTCGATGTAATGAATGACCTTCTGCACGAATGCGATCTGCTTTGCATTCAGCGATTCGTCGTTGATAAATTTTGAAAATGCCTGCATGGCAGCGTCGTGATCCAGCTTTGCCACTTTACGCACCAGCAGACCAAAGGGTGTATCCCGAAACTCCCGCGTGTAGTCCTCTTTGCTGCCCAGTTCACTGGTAAAAATATGTTCCAGCTCGGTATAGTCACCCCGGGAAAGCGGAATGTTCTGGGTCAGCTTGTGGATGGCCAGCGTATCGCTGCGGTGCTCCATGATGTAGCGGTTCACACGTTCCCGGTACTCGCCGAAATCGTAGCCGGAATCCAGCGTTTTGCCCTCGGTCTGTTCCAGTACCGGGTCGGCAAGGGCCGTGTAGACAGGCTTTTGCCCCTCGCCGCCCTCCACCAGAAACTTGATGAGCTCCCGCAGTTCCTGCCGCATTTTCTCAAAGCGGAGCAGATCATGCGAGGTCAAAAATTCGTCTGTCTGCACCTCCCGGATGAGGGGCAGCTTTGCCTGCACCTGCGGGATGGTAGCCTTCCCTTCCAGCAATGCCGCTGTATTGCGCAACTGTTTCTGGGCGCGGCCCAGCCCCGGCAGACCCTCCAGTTCACAGAGCAGCAAGCCATACACAAAGTTATCGAACCGCTTGGCGGCTTCATCTTTGTCGTCCAGCGAGATGAGCGGTGCCACCTCTTTCATCAAGGTGCCTTTGTCCGTTTCGGTCAGGCTGACAAAGGCTTCCGGCTTTTGATAGTGTTCCACAGCCTGTCGGTGCAGCCGCACGGATACCAGCTCCGGGTTCAGCGCTCCCACTTCGGCACGGCAGGTCTCTGTTAAAATCTTGCGCCAGTTCTGGTATTTTTCGTCCGCATAGGCTCCATCCTGCAGCGCGGCGGCGATCCGCACCTGCTTGCAGAAAATGCTCTCGGACAGGCTTTTGGTGTCCGCGCTCTCGTAGCCGTTGGGCTTCTGACGGAAAAATTCAAAATTGCCGCAGTAGTCAAAAATCAGAAACCGCCGTTTGCCCGTATATTCGCCGTCGATGGCATCCACGCAGGCAAGGGACGGGCAGAGCCGCGTGCCACGGCCTATCATCTGCCAGAACTTCGTTTTGCTGCGCACTTTTTTGAAGAACACCAGATTCACGCACTCCGGTACATCGATGCCCGTGTCCATCATATCCACCGAGACCGCAACAAACGGCGGCTTGTCCGGCTGTTTGAAGTCGTCAATGATGGACTGTGCATAGGCGTCGTCGCAGACCACCCGCTGGATGAATCCCGGGTACTGGGTCTCCAGCTGCGGGTAGAGCTTGCCAAAGCGTTCCCGGATAAACTCCGCATGGCGCTTGTTCTGGGCAAAGATGATGGTTTTGCCGATGCGGTCGCCGCCTGCCGTCTTGATGCCCCGTTCCATCAGGTCTTGCAGCACCGTGTCCACGGTGTTGGCGTTGAAGATGAACTTGTTCAGCTTTTCGGATGGGATAAAGGTGGGCAGGATGTCGTCCTCGGCAAAATCGTCCTCGTAGCGAGCCTTATCCTCCGGCGAAAGTTGGTCGTAGTGGATGCCCTCTTCCAGAAACCTGGTCTTGACCTCATAGTTGTAATAGGGCACCAGCACATGGTCGGTGTAGACCGCCGTGTCGTAATCGTAGGCGTAGGTGGGGATGTCATGTTCCATCTCGAAAAAGTCGTAGGTGTTGCGGTCTACATCGGTTTTCGGGGTGGCGGTCAAGCCCACCAGAATCGCATCGAAATAATCAAAAATGGCGCGGTATTTCTTGAAAATGCTGCGGTGGCTTTCGTCCACGATGATGAGGTCAAAGTGGGCGGGCGAAAACAGCGGTACGCCGTCCTTGGTCTTGGCGTTGTCGATGGCGTTGAGCATGGTGGGATAGGTGGAAAACACGATGCGCGCGGCCTTATCGTCCTTGGAGGAGCACAGATTGCACAGCGACTGGTCCGGCAGATACTTCTTGAAGTCGTCCTTTGCCTGCTTGACCAGCGCGGTGCGGTCTGCCAGAAAGAGCACGTTGGTCACATGACCGCCCCGGCTCAGCACATCGGTCAGGCTGGATGCGGTGCGGGTCTTACCCGTGCCAGTAGCCATGACCAGCAGATTGCGCCGGAAGCCCTGCGCGATGTGGGCGCAGACAGCCCGAATGGCATTTTTCTGGTAGTAGCGGTCGGTGATTTTATCGTCAATTTCGATGGTGTCCAGCGGCTTTTTCTCGGTACGGCGGTTCATCAGCTTCTGCAAGTCGTCCTTGCAGAACACCCCGCTCACGGCACGCTGCGGGCCGCTCTGCTCATCCCAGAAATAGGTGGTGTAGCCGTTGGTGGTAAACAGCATCGAACGGCGGCCAAACTTCTGCTCCAGACAGTTTGCATAAAGCTGAGCCTGCTTGCGCCCGATGTTGGGGTCTTTGGTGCTGCGCTTGGCTTCAATGACCGCCAGCGGCAAGCCGTCTTTGCCCATCAGCACATAGTCCGCATAGCCCTTCTGCCCCAGCACACCGTTCATGTTGTCCACTTCGTACTCGGTGCGCACATCGGCATCCGGCCCGGTGAATTTCCAGCCCATGGCCTTGAGGTCGATATCGATGATCTTCTGCCGCGTCTCGGCCTCGGTGAGGTCGGCGGCGGTGAAGCTGCGGCTCTGCTGGTTCTGCTGTTTGCTGGCCGTGTATGCCGCCGAAAGGTTCTCCACCTGTTTGCGCAATGCTTCCAACTCGGCGTCTTTCTGGGACAGTAAACTTTCCTGCTCCCGGATCTTCTTTTCGTCCAGCGTTACCTTTTCGCCGGGGATGGCTGTTTCATCAAAGGAGCGCTCCACATAGTCCGTGCCGTAGCAGTAATCCACCCACTGGATGAAGTCGAACAGCCCCCGCAGGCTGAACACTGCATCCGCCGCCGACACACTATGCCCCGTATGTACCGCCAGATTGCCCGCCTTCACGATGCTGGGCAGCACGCTCCACACATTGCGGTCCACTGCGAACCGGAAACTCGGCTCATGCAGCAGGGATTGCAGGTTGTCCTTGTAGGGCATCGTGATGGTCTTGTCTGCCGCATACACCCACTTCACCGCCAACTCCAACGCCTTCCGACACCCCACCGCGCACATCGCCGGGGAGGTGGAGAACACTTTCTCGGCCTCGATGACGGCAGAGGCAAAGAGGGAATATTCGGGCTTCAAATCAAGCCAGGAGAAGTTGAACATGGGGGCTCCTTTCTGCAATCACTTACAATATTGTTGCAATTCCGGGAATTTGCTCTTTGCATCCCGGATGATCCAGCGCTTGAATGCCGCAAACGGTGCATTCCATTTCAATTTTATTTTAATGGAACATTCAAGGTCTTTTTTATCTTCACCATCTGCGGAAGCATACTCTTTTACGCATTCTTCAAATCGATTCAACTCTTTTGACAGCTGCGTCCGAATGATTTTCGCTTCCTCAATTTTTTGTGAGGTAGAGCCATAATACACTGCATTCAGGAGAGCAACCGTGTTTTTCGTTTCGGGGCTATCATCTAATGCAGTAATGTCCAGTTTATCTTCTTCCAAAGCTTCAACATGTCTGCGAAATGCAATCTTTTCATCCACGGCAACCTTTGTGCAATCCAATATGGGAGTAAAGCCATCGCTTTTCATATTATTACAATGACTGCACGACAAGAAGAGATTGTTCCAATCAAACATCAAGTCTTTGTTTTTTCGATGCGGCACAAGATGTTCGATTTGTATGCTGTGCAACCCCTTTTGCTCGCACAAGTAACATTTGTGTGCAAACATCAGCCCCAAGGCTTTATTTACTTCAGGGGTGTTATAGGTACCAGAACTCTTCGCTTTTTCTTGTTCCAGTGATACAACCGCAGCTCTTGCTTCATCGCTGTCTTTTCGTTCTATCTTAACCATCAGGAAACCCTCTTTCCCTCGATTTTTTCAAGAACATCTTTTGCATCGTTTAACTCCATCCGAAGATCAGCACGTTCGGCTCGTTCTTCATCGGAAAGGACAGCGCGTCCATAAAGCTCCTGATACCGCTCTGCTTTTTTCTTTAATTCCGCAGAATATGCATCAGCATCCAGATAGCCTTCCGCAATATCATCTACCGAATAGGAAGAAAAATCTGTAAACTGCACCTGTTTTTCCAAATCATAGATGCAGGCGTTGCTGATGGAGTTGAGGATATAGGCCGAGTGCGTCGTGATAATAAACTGAATGCGCGGGAAGAACTCCGTCAGGAAAGGCAAAATTTTGCGCTGAAGCTCTACATGCAGATGCGTTTCCAGCTCATCGATCAGCACAACGCCTTCCACATCGTACTGACTCAGTTCACCTTTCAGCAACCAGTTTCGATCCATACGAAGGATCAAGTCCGCCACAATACCAATGATTGCAGAATAGCCATCCGAAAGTTCATCCAAACTATAAGGGTTGCGGCCTTTTTGTTCAATCAGAAAATTGTAATTTTTGTAGTCGTATACCAACCGGATGCTGTCATTGCTCAACAATACTTTCAGGGCACTTTCAAAGCGAGTAAACCATTCTGTAATTTTTTTCTCGACAGGCAAATCATTCTCATTTTTTGCGTATGCTTGTTGAGTTTTGAGGTGAACCATATATTGAAGAAGAATATTTATAGGAGTTGAGTCCAAGCCATACGTATCTTCTAATTTTACATCTTTTACACCATTTGCGCGGTAAATAACAGTTGATCTGTCTGCCGGGAAGTAGGCCGTTATAAAATCTCCTTGTTTGTACAGAAAATCCAGTTCAACTTCATCAGACAATTGTATTGAAAGCTGTCCATTATATTCGGCAATCGAAGATTCAAAGCTTTTTATAGCACTTTGCGCTTGAATTTTCTCAGCTTTACTTGTGGCATTTTCATAATTTCTTTTTGCAAGCTCAATCGTTCTGGGCCAATCAACATGAATGGTATTTAGCATACCGTTATTTATGGCCTTTAGATAGTTTCTCATCGCCTGCAACACTGACGTCTTACCCGATCCATTTTTACCAGTCAGGATAAGATGCTGGCGCTTTTCAGGGTTCAGTTTGATCTCAATATTTTTCAGATGCCGGACTTCGTTGATGTGGATGTTTGTGATGAAATGTTCCATAATATCACCTCTGACCGTTGCTTAATCGCTTAAATGTTTGCCACACCGCAGCATACGCTTCTGCCCCAACCAGTTCTTTTACTAGCTGTTCTCGGAGTTCTGGCTTCAGCTTCTGAACAGACTTCATAGCCTTGATTGCATCAAACTTTGCATTACTATAGTCTCTTTCTTCTTCAAAGGTCATCGTCGTATGCTCCTTTCATGACAAAATGTTCTGTTTAACGTTATTATACCGCTAAAATCCAGTATTGCACACCCTTTTGGCTAAAGTTCAATGGATTTTACAGCCGGAAGAACTCCTTCCGTCACGGCTTACGCCATGCCACCTTCCTCAAGGAGGGAGGCTTTTCGGAACCGCAACGTCAAAGGCTCCCTCGCAGAGAGAGCTGTCACCGAAGGTGACTGAGGGAGTTCATCCGCTCTTTCACTGCCAAATCAATCGCCGTACAAACGCCCTGAAAATTCTGCTTGATTTCCAGATTGGAGAATCGAATCACGTTCAGCCCATATTGTTCCAGAATTGCAGTCCGCTCCTTATCCCGTTCGATGCCCTGCTCTTCATAGTGCTGGGAACCGTCCAATTCTATGATTAGTTTTGCGGCATGGCAATAGAAGTCCGCAATAAAGTGGTCGATGGTTTTTTGCCGCTGAAACCGCACGGGATAGCTGCGCAGAAAATCGTACCAGAGATGATTTTCCTGTTTGGTTGCGCTCTTGCGCAGTTCTTTTGCACGCGGGATCAGCTTGTTCTGATAAGGTAAAGACATAAAATCATCTCCTTGTTGTTGGGACACCTGCTGAACAAACTCCCTCCGTCTGCTCGCTTTGCTCGCATCCACCTCCCTCTAGGAGGGAGGCTTTTCGGCACCGCCACATCAAAGGCTCCCTCCGTGAGGGGGCTGTCGCCGTTAGGCGACTGGGGGAGTTACCCAAAATATTCCTGCATCAGCGCCTTTTTCATCAATTCCAGCTTTTCAAGGCTTTGCTGTACGGTCTGCTTTTGCTGGTCTACGCACTCTGCAAAGGCAACAAACTCGTTTTGCACCGGAAGCGGGGGGACTGGAATTATTACGCCTTTGAATTTTTCCATAGAGACGTTATACATTGATCCGCTTGTCCCTGTGGATGCTGCGGAAAACGCATTTCGTACAGTTGTAGTACTCAAAACATGCTTCATATAAATAGGATTTACGTCCGTGCAAAAGCGAATTTTCCACAATTTATCTGGGAGAATTAAATCTGGATAGTCTTTCTTTATGAGAACTGTCGCACCAACCATTTCTTTTGTATTCGCACGACTGAAAAGAATATCTCCCTTTTGCGGATATACATATTTTTTTATATTGTGCTGGTCATCCAGCACCTTGCATTCTGTCGGAATAAAGTACCCCTTCGTGACTGCGCTAACTTTCAGAACAGCAATTTCATCGGCGTGTTTTTCACGTTGCTTTCCATTCCCGCTCCAGCCAGACTCGATAGTTGAAATCAGTTTCCCTATAGTAAAGCAGTCCCAATTCATCGAATTATCAGAAATTTCTCCAAACATCTCCACAAACCGTGCCTTTACCAGCTCGTCCAGTTTGGCAAGCTGCTGCTTACGGAGAGAAATCAACTCGGTTACTTTATCTAGCACTTCAACAACATGATTTTGTTCATCACTTGATGGGATTTTGAAATTTAATGCCTTTACCCATTTGAAATGTCTATTGTATCCTGTGTTTGGAATATCTGCGTATGAAAGTTGATAGAACAAATATTTGCAATTTATATCTTTATCTACCGGGCAAAGAAGTTTTACGCCGTCTGCACCCAAAAAGCAAGGTTTATCTACATACTTCACTACTCTTGTATGGTCACCAAAAACAATGGCTGGAACATCCTTAAACAAACCATTATCTGAGTCATAATATCCTGCAATATCATTTTGCCCTTGGTCAATGATTGGGTGTTTGCCGTTTTCTAAATATTCACTTGTCGGGATTTTTGTTCCCAGTTTTGTACAGTCTTTTAATACCTCATCAAAACTCGCCATCACACCATCTCCTCCAACTCTGCCAGACCCTTGGTGATCTCCATTTCCAGCTCATGCAGGTCGGCCAGAATTTCCGTAGTCGAGGGATACTCCACCGGCACATACTCCGTCTCTTTGTACTTATTGATGGACAAATCGTACCCATTGGCGGCAATTTCCGCTTTGGGCACAAAGAAGCTCTGCTCGGTGCGCTTGCGGTCAGTTTCGGCGTCGAGGTTATGGAACCGGGCGATGATGTCCGGGATGTCGTTTTCCTTCACCTCGGTGCGCTTGTCGTCCAGCGAGAAGCCGTCGGCTTTCATGTCGTAGAACCACACCTTATCGGTGCCGCCCGCCCCGGTCTTGGTAAACACCAGCACCGCCGTGGACACGCCTGCGTAGGGCTTGAACACGCCGGAGGGCATGGAAATGACCGCCCGCAGCTGGTGGTTTTCAATCAGTTCTTTTCGGATGCTCTGGTGCGCCTTGCTGGAACCGAATAGCACGCCGTCCGGCACGATGCAGGCGCAGCGTCCGCCGGTTTTGAGCATCCGCAGGAAGAGCGCAAGGAACAGAAGCTCCGTCTTTTTGGTGTTGGTGACGGCTTTCAGGTCGTCGTTGATGCTCTCAGCATCCACAGTGCCCTTGAACGGCGGGTTTGCAAGGCAAACGGTGTACTTGCTGCAAATGGAGTTTTGCTTCGACACGCTGTCCTTGTAGTCGATTTCCGGGTTCGTGATGGAGTGGAGCATCAGATTCATGGCCGAAATGCGCAGCATGGTGCGGTCTGTGTCAAAGCCGGTGAACATCGGGCCTGCAAAATGCTGCCACTGCTCCGAGGTCATGCTGTCCTCGTAGTGGGCGCGGAGGTACTGCGCGCTGGACACCAGAAAGCCCGCCGTGCCGCAGGCGGGGTCGCAGATGAAGTCGTCCGGCGTGGGCTGCACCAGTTCCACCATCATGTCGCGGATGTGCTTGGGCGTGCGGAACTGGCCGTTCTGCCCTGCTGTTGCCAACTTGCCCAGCATATACTCATACAGGTCGCCCTGCATATCAAGGTCGGCGATATCGTGGGTGTAAAGATCCTCCAGCCCGGTGATGATCTTTTGCAGCACCTGCGGCGTGGGGATCAGGAACATGGCATCGTCCATGTACCGCGCAAAGGCGGTGTTTCCCTCGTCCGGGCGGGTGGGGTCGTCTGCGATCTCCACCAGTTCGCCGTTCGCATCAAAGTCCGGCAGACGGCCATACTTCATCTTTTTGATGGCCGGGAACACCCGCTGCTGCATGGTCAGGAAAATTTCGCGGGAGTCCTTGTCCTTGAAGCGGCTCCACCGCATAGACTGTCCTGCTTCGCTGGCCGGGAAGATGTGCTCCATCTTTTCGCCCGCCATGTTCTCAAAATCTTCGGTGGCAAGTTCTTTCTCGTCCAGTGACCGGATGAACATGAGATAGGTCAGCTGTTCAATGACAGTCAGCGGATTGGTGATGCCGCCCGCCCAGATGTCCGTCCAGATCTTGTCTACCTTATTTTTAATGGCTCCTGTTACCATGCGTTCCTCCTGAATGTTTGCCAATCGCAAACGCTTTGCATCTTGAATTTTTGGTGATAATATCACAATTTTATTATAGCAGTGTACGATTGCATTTTCAATGTAGAGTGTTTAGCGGAAGTGCTTTCTTGATCGCAAGGCAAGAAAGTAGTGAAACATTCAAACAGCCTATTTGCGATATGCAATCCAACGAATGTTGCAAACGATATAAACGTTGGCTTGCGATGGCGCAGGCGGATTCTGATTTCAGTGAGAGACCGGGACCCTGCCCGCCACACCCGCGCAAGAACCAATAAACGCACGAAAGCCCCGGCCGGAGCCGGGGCTTTCTGTTTGCCGCAAATACCTGTTACAGCAGGATGTATTTCAGGATGAACAGAATGGTCAGCACATACATCAGGGGGCTGATCTTCTTCTCCTTGGCCTTGCCGGTGATGACATTCAGCAGGGTCCAGGAGATGACACCAATGGCGATGCCCTCAGAGATGCTGTATGCAGTGGGCATTGCCAGGATGGTCAGGAACGCAGGAATGCCCTCAGCAGGATCGTCGAACTCGATCTTCAGGGCAGAACCCATCATGTAGAAGCCAACGATGATCAGGGCCGGAGCGGTCGCAAAGCTGGGGATGGTCAGGAACAGGGGGCTGAACACCACAGCCAGCAGGAACAGCACACCGGTGGTCATGGAGGTCAGGCCGGTGCGGCCGCCCTCGGTCACGCCGGAAGCGCTCTCGACGAAGGTGGTGGTGGTGGAGGTGCCCAGTACGGCACCGGCGCAGGTGGCGATGGAGTCGGCCATCAGCGCGCCCTTGATATTGGGCAGCTTGCCCTCCTCATCCAGCATGTCGGCCTTGGAAGCAACACCGATCAGGGTGCCCAGGGTATCAAACAGGTCAACGAAGAGGAAGGAGAACATAACGGCGAAGAAGTTCAGGATGCCCACGCCGGAGAAATCGGTCTTGAACACCTGACCAAAGGTCTTGCCCAGAGCAGAGAAATCGAAGCTGATGAAGCTGGTGGGGATGACACTGTACATGCCGGCATCGGGGTTGGGGATGTAGATGCCGGTCAGCTCGCAGAGGATGCCCAGCACCCAGGTGATGAGGATGCCGTACAGGATGCCGCCCTTGACTTTTTTGACCAGCAGGACGGCGGTGATAAGCACGCCCACCAGAGTGAGGATCGCACCCACGCCGATGCTGTGGAAGGTCTCACCCTTAAAGTGCTGATAGGTGACAAGGGTGGAATCGCTGTTCACGATCAGCTTTGCGTTCTGAAGGCCGACGAAAGCAACGAACAGGCCGATGCCCACGCTGACAGCGCTCTTCAGGGTCATGGGGATGGCATTGAAGATGGCCTCACGCACATTGGTCAGGCTCAGCACGATGAAGATGATGCCCTCCACAAAAACGGCCATCAGGGCCAGCTGCCAGCTGTAACCCATGGTCAGGACGACCGTGTAGGAGAAGTAGGCGTTCAGGCCCATGCCGGGAGCCAGAGCGAACGGATAGTTGGCCAGCAGAGCCATCAGGGCAGTGCCGATGAAAGATGCCAGCGAAGTTGCGATCAGGACCGCATTGGCATCCATGCCCGAAGCGGACAGGATGCTGGGATTGACCGCAAGGATGTAGGCCATCGTCATAAAGGTGGTGACACCCGCCATGAGTTCGGTCTTGACATCGGTGTGGTTTTCTTTCAGGTGAAAGATCTTTTCTAACATGAAAGTTCCTCCTGTGTTATAGCAAAAATAAAAACAGCCGCGTGGGAACCGGCGGAACGAACAGCATCCATTGTAGCAGAACCGTTCCCACCTGTCCATGGACGAAACACAGAAAATTCACGAAAAGTTCAAACTTTCTTGTATGGGTATGACTTATCCGAAGGCTTTTTGGCGTTTTATGGAAATTTTTACAGAGTGGACATCGAAGATTTCATCAACCTCCGAGATCTTAAAATTTTCCGTCATAATAAAAGCTGCTCACAGGCATATTGCGCGCTTCATGCTGTTCCCGCGTGCTGACCCTTATATACCCATAGTCTGTATTTGATTTGCGATAAAATCGACCTCTTATTCACAAAAAAGCGCCCCCGCTCACTGCGATCTTACTGATATGTACCCCTAATACTGTGTGTCCAGTATTAGGGGTACATATCATCCCGCCGGTGTGCAAAAAGTGTGCAAAAGTGTGCAGAGCCCCAGAAAAAGGAAAATCCCACGAAGAATCTTGCGATTCTTCGTGGGATTTTGGTGCGCTCGAGGGAACTCGAATCCCTGGCCCTCTGATTAAAAGAATGGCCGCTCTAGGATTTGGCCGTGTTTCGTCATTCGTTTTTATATAGAATCATCGTTGCTTTTGTTCTCGGTCGTGCATCTGTACACCCGGCCTTTCTCGGTGGATAAGGCACAAATAAGGCACTTTCCAGCGGACACCCCACAATGAACAGAAAGAGAAGCAGCCCACAGGCCCGGCGGAATCATCCCCGCCCCTGTGGGCTGTATTTTTGTTTCCCGGTCATGCGTGGTTCTCTTCCCGAATCCGGGTGAACACATCCGTCAGAGCGTCCGCCGCTGCTGCATCCGCCGAACGGATGAACCCGGCGTAAATGTCGGTGGTAGTGCTTGTCTTGGCGTGGCCCAGACGGCCAGAAACCGCCGTAACGGGAACGTGGGCGGCTATCAACAAGCTGGCGTTGGTATGCCGCAGGCTATGGAAGTGTACGGGCGGCAGGTCATGCGCCGCCAAAAAGCCCGGGAACCATGTTGTAACCGTCTTGGGGTCGATGGGTGCACCGTTCCATTTGGTGAATAGCAGGTCATTTTCCACCGTCTTACCATCTATTTCCACCTTGCGCACCCACTCGGAACCAATTTTGAACCGCTCTGCCTTTTGGTGTTTGCGGTATTCCTGCAAGAGCTGTACACAGTCCGCGCCCATCTTGATGCACCGCCGGGAGCGTTTTGTTTTGGGCGAGGTGAACACCGTGCCTTTGCCCGGGATGTATTGCAAGGTGCGCTCAATGGAGATTGTACCCGCGTCCAAATCCACGTCAGACCAGCGCAGGCCGCAAATCTCGCCGCGCCGTGCGCCCGTGAACAAGGCAAGCTGTGTAATGACACTGAATTGTGTGGGCGCGTCCTGTAAGGCTTGCAGAAGCCGGGCAACATCCAATTCTTCGAGGGCCTGCACGTCTATCTCTTCGGCCTTGGGTGCTTCTGCCCGCTTGCAGGGATTTTCCGGCACAAGGCCCCATTGCACCGCCTTTGTGAACACGCTGGACAGCATACGGTGATAGTGCTGCACTGTATTCCCGTTGAGCTTTCCGCCCTCTCTGGTGTGCTCTGTGAACGCTTTGGAGAGCGGAAGCCCAGCGACCCGGGAAACCTTTTCCGCCGTGCTCTGGCTCACGTTTGCGCCCCTGTGCACGTTCCGCATGGTATCTTCCCCAATGCCTGCCGCCTTTGCAATCTCGCCCCGCTTGCCGTGTGGCAGCAGTTCCAGCAGGGCAGGCGTTGCGGTATAGGTGCTATCTTCCCGCACACCCTGTTCCTCTAGGTTTGAGTAAAAGGCCATGAGGTGCGAGGGCTTGACTTGGCAGACCTTGAGTTGACCCAGCCCGGCGGAAATGCGCGGCACAAGCCGCCGATAGTTGTAAACGGTCTTGGGCTTGAGCTTCTTTTCTGCGTACTCGGTGAACCACCGCTCTATCAGATCATCCATCTTCATAGACGCTTCAAGCGAAATGCCGTTGTGCACTTCCTGTTCAAAGGCATCTGCCTGACGCTGCAGCTCCTTTTCCAGTTTCTTCCCGGTCATGCCCGGCGGTGGCGTGAAGGTGCGGTTTACCATCACCTGACGGCCCTGCCTGTCGTAACCGTTGGAAACCCGGATGCAATAGGAGCAGGTGCCGTCCTTCTTTGTGCGCTTTATGATTTTCGCCATACTGTTTTCCTCGCATCAGCATTTCTGCTTTACAGATTTTCTATATCCACCTCAACAGACAGTTCTTTCAGTTTTTCATGCTTCAGATGCTTCATATAGTCTTCGACCGCTCTTGATGCTCTGAACAGGCAAAGTTCCATATCTGACGAATCAGCACCTCTTAAATCCAATTCCGTCTCCCCTTTCAACAGTTCCTCTGCTTCATGCACCTGTTCTTCAGTTGCTTTCAAGTAAAGATAAATGCTATTTACAATTTGGTGCAAACAGCTTTCATCTGAAAGCATATCAGACAATATTTTCTTTTGACTTCTATCGTAACACTCAAACATTTCCGAATCTTTGAGCGCCAAAATCGCATTTTCCGTCAGTCCCGTATAATCAGAAACCGCCCTTAAATCTGTGTCTACCGTTTGGGCTTCCGTCAAACCCAGCAGGTAATCCGCTGATACACCAAAATACTTGGCAAGCTTCGCAATAGAATCCCCTCGTGGGGTCTTATTTCCGTTTTGCCAATCTGACAGGACACCAAGCGACACATCCAAATCCTTTGCCACAGCCCGAAGATTCTGTCCTGTTTCTTTCTTTCTCTTTTCAATGATTTCTCTTAGTCTGTTTCCAAAATCTTCGTTTATATTTCGCTTTTCCTCTACTGCCACAGCTATTCGCCTCCGTTTGTTCCGTTTTAGAGAACTTTATTGACTTTTGTTCTCTAAAAGTTTATAATTACATCAACGAGAACAGCAACAAGGCTTGTTCACCCAAAATTATATCTTGTTGACGTTCTATTGTCAACGTCAACGAGAAGAAAGGTTGATATTATGTTAAAACAGGCGCAGTCAAACAAAGACATCCGGGAGGCCGCTGCATCGGCTGGCGTTTTTCTCTGGCAGGTTGCCGAGGCTATCGGTGTGACCGATGGAACTTTTTCCAGAAAACTCCGCCGGGAGCTTCCCGATGATGATAAGGCCGCAATCCTCCAAATCATTCAGCAGCTTAGTTCTTCGGCCAAGTCATAATCACTTTCACTCATTGTATTGATGAATCAATTTCATCAATATTTTTTGATGTGCAAAATCAGCAGCATTTATCCATAAATCAGGTGGGCATCCCTCTGCGAATCTATTGCAAAACAAGGTAATCCGTTGCAAAGCATGACACGGGATATCACCAGATGACACCAGATGGATTTTGACGCAAAGGACTTCATTTCAACAATGGTTCATGGCATCAATTTTCAATCCGAATTTGGCGGTATTGCATTATTTTTTGATTTGTGCTTTACTGCTGACACGGCATCAAGAATCAACTTTCAAGTAACACCAAGGAGGTGCATCGAATGGGAGATTTAATCCGATACCCGGTCATGAAAACCGTAAAGGACGCTGCCGCCATCTACGGTCTACCGCCGACCTATATTCGGACCCTCTGCCGGACAGGCAAGATCAGGTACGTTGTGGCCGGTCACCGCTGGCTCGTGAATATGAACAGCTTGGCCCAGTATTTTGAGCGAGGTGACCCCATCCCGGCGGAACAGGGTGAAGCTGTGGGCGGTATCCGCCGGGTGGCCGGGAGGTAAGGACATGGCACAAAGCATCTTTTTCAGCCATGCAGCCGAACAGGAAGGGGTGATACGCTATCTCTGCCTATCTGACCAAAGACACCGAACGCCCGCCATTTCTTCTTTACCCCTCTTTTCTGCTTGACATGAGCGGGGATCTGAATCTGACAGATTCGCTCGTCTATTCAGCACTCTACAGCCGAACTACTCTTTCAGAGAAAAACGGTTGGATAGATGAAGATGGCCGCATCTACATCTTCTACTCCATTGAAAATCTGTCTGAGGATCTCCGCAAGGGGCAGACCGTCATAAAAGCAGCTTTGCGGAAATTGACAGCAGCAGGGTTGATTGAGACCAAGCGGAACTTTGGTGCTCCAAATACCATCTATGTGAAGCTGCCGAATGGTCGGAATACCGACCCACAGTCAGTCGGAATACCAACCCATGAACAGTCGGAAAAGCGACCCATGAACAGTCGGAATACCGACCAACCATCAGTCGGAGTTCCGACCACTAACTATAAGAGTGGAACTATAAGAGTTAACACTAAAGAGAGAACAAAGCCCGCTCGTCAAAAATATGGCTCTTACGGCAATGTTTTCTTGACCGCCGAGGAGTACCAAAAACTCCGCAAGGACATCCCGAATGTTGACAGCCTCATTGAGCAGTTGTCAACCTACATGGAGTCGAAAGGGAAACGCTACAATAACCATGCAGCCACCCTGCGCAACTGGGCTGCACGAGATAAAAGCCGACAGAAGCCGCCTCGTAGTGGTGGCCTACCTGATTACAGCTACAAGGACGGTGAAAGTTTATGAAAACCGAAACAGCAATCAACGCACTGATCCAGCGCAGCGGTGGAACACCACAGCCGGAAGACTACTTCGGCGCAGATGGTCTGCTGTACTGCGGAAAGTGTAACACCCCAAAGCAAGCCTTTTTTGAGGGGCACAAGCGAGTGCCGATTCTGGGAGACCGCCACCCGGTAGAATGTCAATGCCGCCGGGTGGAACGAGAGAAGCAGGAAGCAATCATCAACGAGCAGAAGCACCTCGGTCTGGTTCACCGCCTGAAATCGGATGGATTCTCTGATACTGAAATGTGCAACTGGACATTTGCGAACGATAACGGCCGCAACCTGCAGATGAAGCACGCCCACCGATACGTTGACAAGTGGGCAGAAGTACGTACCAAAAACATTGGCTTGCTTCTCTGGGGCGGTGTTGGCACGGGCAAGAGCTTCTTTGCCGGGTGCATTGCGAACGCTCTGATGGAGCAAGAGGTTTCTGTCAGAATGACCAACTTTGCCAGCATCTTGAACGACCTGAGCAACAGCTTTTCTGGTCGGAACGATATGGTGGACAGGCTGTGCAGCTATCCGCTGCTCATTATTGACGACTTCGGCATCGAGCGCGGCACTGAGTATGCGCTGGAGCAGGTCTATAACATCATTGACGCTCGCTACCGCAGCAAAAAGCCGCTGATCGTCACCACGAACCTGACCTTAACGGACTTAAAGAATCCACAGGACGTGGCTCACGCCCGCATTTATGACCGATTGCTGTCCATGTGCAGCCCCATCTGTTTTGCGGGTGAGAACCTACGGCAGCAAGCAGCAGCACAAAAAACGGCCAATATGCGCGCTCTGATGAAGTCGACTACCTGACAGAAAACGAAAATCGCCACGAAAAAACAGGAGGCACAGATGAATACCAACATTCATGTCAATGTGAACGAGATCCCGCCAGAAGTCGCAGAGCGAATCGGCTGCGCATTCCTCGGATTCCACAAGCGTTTCCAGCAAAGCCCGGAACTCATGGCCGAATTAGAGGCATACCGAGCCGCACGCCATCCGAGCCATAAAGGCAGCGAGAGCGAGGCAACCACATGAGCAATCCAAATTCCGGCACACCGCAGCAGCCCGGCAGCGCCCCGCCGCAGGGTATCACACAAGAGTATGTTGCACAGTTGGTCGTTGCCTTTATGCAGCTGTACGCTTGTATCCTCGCTCTGCCCGGCGGGTATGAGGCTCTGCAAGCCGCCCAAGAGATCATCACCTCGGACGCAAAACGGCCGGCAAACAGCATCGTCTTTCCGTTCCGGCAAACAAAGGGCAGACCATAGGGCAAAACAAAAGGCCGCCATGCAAGCAGCGAACTCGCAAGGCAGCCAAGCGGGAGCGATTGACAGACCACATCCCGCAACCATTCTATCACACCCGGCAGCCCATCTCAAGTCCGGCACTCCCTCAAGGTACTGTGAACGGGTACCCTAGTTCATAGCGGGCTCGTCGACCCCGGCTTGCAGCTACACAGCAAAAAATTTTTTTGGTCATTTCGTTACCGCTTTTTTCTCAAAAATCATCATATCAGCAAGCAAAACGAAAAGAGGATGCAGCAATGAGCAACAATGTTCACATCCACCTCGATGAGATTTCACCAGAGGACACTGCCAGACTTGCACGAGGCTGCAAACGGTTATATCTCAAGATCATGGCTATGCCGGATGGCGAGGCCAAGCTGGACGCAGCATGGGCCGCCTACCAGCAGAGAAAGGAAGGGGGGTGAGCCCCAAAAGAATTCTGACCGCACTCCCTGATAGAACTATGCCCCTCGCCGTTCTTGCCGCGGTGAGGGGCATAATTGCACCCGCCGGGTGCAGCACAATCGAATATGGCAAGAGAAAGGGATTTTATGGCTCGAAAAGAATGGGAGTTGCTGTTCAGCCTGTCCGCCAAGCAGAACAGCAACTTCTCCAGCACCTTCAAGGCTGCGCAGTCTGCTCTTGTGGAAACACAGAACAGAATCCAGCAGCTGAACAAGGTACAGTCCAATATAACTGCGTACCAGAAGCAGCAGCAGGCCGTTGACTCCACCAAGCAGCGGCTGGCCGTCTTGCAGCAGCAGTACGATAACATCCAGAAAGAGATTCAGGAGACCGAGGGCTATTCCTCTGCGCTGGAAAACAAGCTGATTTCCAAGCAGGCGCAGATCGACAAGACCACGACCTCCCTGCACACCTATGAGCAGCGCCTGGCCGCCACCGGGAACACCCTGCGGGAAGCTGGCGTGGATACCACGCAGCTGACAGCGGAAACCACCCGGCTGGAAACAGAGGTCGATAAGCTGAAAGACCAGCAGGTTGACCTCAAAAAGACCATGGACGAGGCCGGAGAGGGCGCAAAGGGCTTCGGCGAGAAATCTGTCGAAGCTATTGACGCTGTCGAATCTGTGCTTGCTACGGCGGGCATCGCAAAAGCCCTTGACGAAATTAAAGACGCATACATGGACTGCATCAACACCGCAGGTGATTTTGAGGCATCCATGAGCAACGTCGAAGCCCTGTCCGGGGCATCTGGCGATGAACTGGAAGCCCTGTCCGACAAGGCCAAGGAGATGGGCGCAACCACCAAGTTCACGGCTGGCGAATCGGCTGACGCTTTGTCTTACATGGCTCTGGCGGGCTGGAACACCCAGTCCATGCTGGAGGGCATCAGCCCGGTGCTGAATCTGGCCGCCGCTGCCAACATGGACTTGGCGCAGGCATCGGATATTGTCACCGACTATCTGACCGCCTTTGGCCTGAAAGCCTCTGACACCACGCATTTTGTCGATGTGATGGCCTACGCCATGGCTCACTCCAACACGGATGTGATCCAGCTGGGCGAGGCATACAAGGCGTGTGCATCCACCGCAACCTCCCTCGGCTACTCTGTCGAGGAAACCACCGCAGTTCTGGCTACCATGGCCAATGCCGGCGTTAAGGGTGGCGAGGCTGGCACGGCCCTGAACGCCATCTTTACCCGCCTTGCCACCAACACGAAAAAGTGCGGTGACGAACTGGCGAACTATGGCGTGAACATCTACGATGCACAGGGCAATATGCAGTCCCTGTCCAGCATCCTTACCGGGATTGCCGGGGTCTGGGGCGACCTGACCGACCAAGAGCAGGCCAACCTTGCCAAGACCATCGCTGGCACGAACCAGTATTCCAAGCTGCAAACCATCATGGCCGGGTGCAGCGAGGCCGCCGCCGAGGGCGGGCAGTCGTTCTCCGACTACACCGCAGCCCTGAACAACTGCGCCGGGTCTGCCGACAAGATGGCGGGCACCATGCTCGACAACATGAACGGCAGGCTGGTTCTGATGCAGTCTGCCGCTGACGGCCTAAAAATCGCCATCGGCGAGGATTTGACCCCTGCCATGTCCGGCCTGTACGATGTTGGCACGCAGGTTCTGGGCTGGATGCAGGGCTTCGTCGAGGAAAACCCCGGCGTGATCAAGGGCATTGCCGCCGGGACAGTCACCTTGGGCGGTCTGGCCGGAGCCATCACCGCCGTAAATGCTGCCCTTAAACTCAGCAAGGTACTTGCACCCACTCTGACTACCGTTGCCCCTGTGTTGGGCACCGCCGCGCTGGCTGCCGGCGGTGTGGCGGCAGTCGTGGCTTTGCTTTCCTCTGCTGCTAACGATACAGTTCCCTCTGTGCAGGAACTGACCACCGCGGCTCAGAACATGGGCAGTGCCATGAAAGAGACCGGCACAGATTACGACACCACCTTGTCCAGCATGGAGGCAACTGCCAGCGTTGCCGACCAGTACATCGGCAAGCTGGAGGCCATCGAGGCGGCTACTGGTGGCAACACCGCCGGGAACACAGAGTATCACGATACCCTTGCCCGCCTGTCTGCGCTGGTGCCCAGTCTTGCGGATGATATTGACCTTGAAACGGATTCCATCAAGGGCGGCACCGAAGCCCTGCGCCAGCACACAGACGCTTATGTGGCCGATGCAAAGGCGCAAGCCCGGCAGGACTATCTGAACACTCTGTATGAGAAATACCGAGATGTGCTAAGCGAAAGCGCAGAGAACGAGGTCAAACTGAACGCTGCAAAAGCCAAGGTTGAGAAATCCAATGCCGGCATGGTTACCAGCTATGATAAGCTGCTTGCCACCCTCAGCATGACGGACGAACAGTTTAAGCTGACCTATGGTACTGTTCAGGATCTTCCGTGGCGCACCATGAGCGAGGATGTGCAGCAGCTGCGCAGCGAATACCTCAGCTATTCGGCAGACCTTGTGACTGCCCGGCGAGAGGTAGAGAACTACACCGAAGCGATGGCGCAAGATCAGGAAGCGGTAGACGCTGCCCAGACCGAGTATCAGGAAGCAGCGGCCGCAATCAACGGCATGGCAGATGCACAGGATTCTGCAGCAGACAGTGCCGAGGATGTTGCCGCCGCCCTGTCTGCTGCCCAAAATAATATTCAGGGCATCATCTCAGCCTATAACGAGGCCTATGATGCAGCCTTGAAGAGCGTCAGCGGGCAGTATGACCTGTGGGATACCGCTGAAAAAATCGTTGCCACCTCTGCGTCCAGCATAAACTCCGCACTGGAGAGCCAGATCACCTACTGGGACAGCTACAACCAGAATCTTGAGAGCCTGAATGCCCGCGCCGCTGACATTGACGGTCTGAGTGCCGTGATTGCCAGCTTTGCCGATGGCAGCAAGGATTCTGTGAACGCCATTGCCGGCATGGCATCGGCCTCTGACGCTGACCTTGCAAAGATGGTTCAGAACTATCAGGAGCTGCAGGAGGCGCAGAAAACTACCAGCGAGAGCATGGCCGACTTAGAAACCGGCATGAGCAACGCCATGGACGAGATTGCGCAGAACGTGGCCGACAGCGTGGCAGACATGAACCTCAGTGATGAGGCCAAGGAAAGCGCACAAGCCACCATTCAGGGCTTTGTGGATGGCGCAGAGGGGATGCTCCCCCGTGTTCAGACCGTATTCTCCAAAATCGCCTCCGCTGCTTCCACCGCACTGGCGGGAGCAAGCGGCAGCTACAGCGGCAACATCCCCGGCTATGCAGTCGGTACGGAATCTGCCGCGCCGGGCTTTGCCATCGTTGGCGAGAACGGTCCGGAGCTGGTCTACTTCAACGGCGGCGAAACTGTGCTGACTGCGCCGGAGACCCGCGCAGCGTTCAACGAGGCGCGGCAGCTGGAGCAGATCACCAGCACAAATGCAATTGACCTGTCCGCTGTCCGGGATGCCATCCGTGAGGAGCAGGAAGCACAGACTCTGCGTGAGGAGTACAACCGATACGTAGAAACTGTCACTGGCGGCAATTCGGTCTACTTCAACGGCGGCGAAACCGTGCTGACTGCGCCGGAGACCCGTGCAGCGTTCAACGAGGCGCGGCAGCTGGAGCAGATCGTCAGCAAAAACGCCCTTGACTTTGCAGCCATTCAGCAAGCCGCCGGGTTGTCCGAGGATTCCATGCAGACGTTCTACCATGACTGGACAGTGTATAACGAGTATGAAGCACTCACCACGAACACCGCTGCCCCGGCGGAAGTTGTGCCGGCATCCAACTTCACACCTTCCGAGGGCAGTCCAATCTCCATCAACTTTGCCCCGGTCTACAACTTCTCCGGCGTGTCTGACACGCAGCAGTTTGAAAACCTCTTGACTTCCCACGATGACGATATGCGGGAGTACATCCTCGGTGTTGTCGAAGAAGCGGAGCACGATAAATTCCGCAGAGCATACGCATGATGTGCCTTGCACCTGCAAGCAGTGCGCCGTGGTACCACCACAGGTGCTGCAAGCAGTGTCTTTGTATGTACAAAGCCCCTTGCCTTGCAAGGACTTGTTGGGCAGCATCCCAAACCCTTTGACCGTGCAGCACCCGCCGGGCGCAGCACTTCAGCCACACGATTCTATTGACCTCAACAAAATCGCTGCATGACAAAGCCCCCAGACCGCGACAGCGCGTGTCTGAGGGCTTTGCTTCTTTCTAGGGGTGTTTTCCTTGCCGTTGGTTCTATTCTCGCTCAGGCAGCCCCGGCGGGCTATCAGTCGCGGTAGAACTTGCCCAGTGCTTTCAGCAGGGGCAGGAAGTCGTTGCAGATCTGTGCGGCCACATCCTCGGCGGTCTTTTCATCGTAGACATGGGAGGTGATGTTGCGGGCTGTGATGATCTTGTTCCATTCCTCTGCGTCCTGAATCACTCCGGCGGCAAAGGCTTCTTTCAGCACAGCACGAGGGGTAGCGATAGGCGTTGTGCTGCCCTGATCTTCCAGATACTCCTTGATGGACTTCCATGCCAGCTCCACCGTAAATTCAAACCGCTGGATCAGGCCGTCACGGTAAAGGGCATCCTGCTGGCTTTTCTGATAGATGGCTACCGCCTGTTCCAGCTGCGCCAGTGCGCTGATATAGTGTTCAATCTTCTGCAGCATAAAGGGTTACACCGTCCTTCTTGATATTTTCGATAAACACAGGGTTCATACCATCCGTGATATGCACGATGTCAAATTTCAGCAGCGTGGGCAGGTCCTCGCAATCCATCCAGAAGTTTGCCCGGTTGCCCTCCGGCATCCCATACACAGCCAGATCCACGTCACTGTTATAGCGGTTGTCCCCTCTGGCACGAGAACCGAACAGCACAAGCCGCCGGGCTCCATGCTGGCGGGCGAGTGCTGCCAGCTGCTTATACAGTTCTTCCATGCTCATTCCTCCCCGGCGGGTTCATCCAGCAGCTTCTCGACAAATTCTTCCGTGGAGCCTGTGAAATGCTCACCGCCGCCGTTGTCCAGTTCCTTGATGGCTGCTATTGTTTCAGCGTTCGGAATCTCATCGGCCACATACTCCAGCAGATCACCCGGCTGGCAGTCGAGCAAACGGCAAACCGTGTCTATCGTTTTCCATGATGCAAGCTCACCATGACGCAGCTGCTGCAAAGTAGCCTGTCCCATGAGTTTTTCATCCCTGATTCGAGTTTGCGTGTAGCCGATAGCTTTCAGTGCTGGCAAAATCTCGGTCTTGTACTTTATGGACATATTTTTCTCTCCTTTCCTACACCCATTATACATTTCATCATCACTAAAAACAAGTGAAATTATGACAAGATTTATCACTTATATTTAGTGATAATACCAATAGAAATCACTAGATTTAAGTGATATAATAAAGACACAGCAAGGGAAGCACGACCGGAAGGCAAGGGGCGAAGGATG
>OLGZ01000506.1_pt1 | contig 30508 bp, 31 predicted proteins | sample 1605981 | NCBI WGS metagenome assembly OLGZ01 (sample SAMN03283291) | human gut metagenome | biome: human-associated habitat; material: feces | host: Homo sapiens | place: Peru | collected 2012 | reverse complement strand
TTAAATACTTGCTATTTATTTTTATCACACTTTTATTTAAAATACAAGTATATAATTTTTTATTTTTATAAAATTATTGTATGTTAGTCAATCATTTGTTACAAATTATTTAAAATATTTAATTATAAATAAACTTCCTTTTCTGATTTCAGATTCCACTCCTATATATCCATTATTGTTCTCAATTATAGATTTAGATAAAGCAAGTCCTATTCCAACACTTTCATTTGAAGAATTTTTACCCTTATAAAATCTTTCAAAGATGTGTGTTAAATCCTCTTTATCTATTCCTACACCATAATCTTTTATTTCTATTTTTGTATAAACATTATTTTCTTCGTAAAATATTTCTATTTTTGAATTATCTTTTGAATGTTCTACACAATTTTTTAAAATATTTGTTATGGCTTCTACTTGCCATTTTAAATCACAATTTATTTTTATTTGTTTATTTCCATCTACTAAAATATCAATATTTTTCAAATCACATAAAACTGATACATTTTTTATTGATTCTAATATTATTTCTTCCACATAAACTTCTTTATTTATAAAATAAACTGAATTGGCGTCTAGTTTTGATAATTTTAATAATGAATTTACTAAAAAATTTATATTTATTATTTCTCTTCGTATATCTTTTATAAATTCATTTCTAGTTTTACTATCCATCTCTGGATTATCCATTATATTATCTACCATAATAGACATTGATGTTAGTGGTGTTTTTAATTGATGTGATATATCTGAAAGAGAATCTTTTAAATTCACTTTATCTTTTACAGAATTTTCTGCAACTTCTTTTAGCATTACAGTTGTTTTATATATTTCATTTTTTAATATTGACAATTCATCTTCTGTGTTGTCTTCAATATCTAATTTATAATTTTTATTATTTATTTCTTCAATATATTTAGTAATTTCTTGAAGTTTCTTATCTTTTGAATTATTATATTTTATAAATATTATTAGCACTATAAATGCTAAACCTACTATTAGGCATAAATTTATAATTGAAAATTTTATGAATAGTTTATCATTTTTAATGATTATAGAATCTTTCTCTAAATTTATGCCATATTCCTTAAATATGTCTGTTTTTTCATCAGTTTCATTATTTATTATTTTCATTATTTCATTTGTATCAATACCAGGATATTGACTCTCAACATTTGTTATTATCATTTCAATCTTTTTATTAAAATTATTTGTGTACGCTTTATATTGGTAAATTAAAACTAATTGAAATATCACCGAAATTAGAATTATAGTCAAACAACTTATTACTATAGCTCTTTTAAATTCAATTTTATTCTTCATTCTCTATCCACCCTATATCCAATTCCTTTAATTGTTTTTATAATATCAGAATCCAATTTTTCTCTTATTCTTTTTAGATATACTGTAACTGTATTATCATTTATATCGTTTCCTGTCCATTCCCATATTTTTTCTATTATATCTTCTCTTTTTACTACTTTATTGAGATTTGTAAATAGTAAATTCAATATTTTTAATTCTAAACTCGTTAAACTAACTTCTTTAGAGTTTTTTAATACTACCATTTTATCTATATCAAATTCTATATCTTTTATTTTAATTATTAAGTTTTGATTTTCTTTTAAAATAATTCTATTAATTCTTGCAATCAATTCCCTTGTAGAAAATGGTTTTGTTATATAATCATCTGCTCCTAGCTCTAATCCTTTTACAATATCATCTTCATCATCTTTGGCTGTTAAAAATATAGTAGCAATTTTTCTTTTACTTATTTCTTGATTATATAGATCAAATCCATCTCCATCTGGAAGTGAAATATCTAAAATTATTAAATCAGGTTTCTCTTCAATTAAATAATTAATAGTATCTTTTACATTCAAAGTATGAATTACATTATATTTATTTTGTTCCAACAAATACACTAAACCTTTTGCTAATGTTTCGTTATCTTCAACTAATAGAATCTTCATTTTTCATTTTCCTTTCCACAGGTATTATACAATAAATTAAGGGAGATTCCTACCTCCCTTTGCTTATATATTTTCATTTCTTATTGTTTCTATTGTATTTTGTTTATTTATTTTGCTCATAGAATATTTCATAATACAAGTTATAAGTAAAAATACTGCTACAATTGCTATTATAATTGCATTTATTGGAATTGTAAATTTTAATACTTTATCTTCATCTAATGCATAATAAATTAGATATGAAAGCCCTATTCCAATTGGAATACTAAACAATAACGATTTAATTCCCATAAATACAGTTTCAAGTCTTATCATTCTATTAAATTCTTTGGTTGTCATACCTACTGATTTTAACATTGCAAATTCAGGCTTTCTAAGTTCCATATTAGCCGTTATTGCATTAAATACATTTGTTACTCCAATTGCTGTAATTACAATTATAAATCCATATAAAAATATTCCAACTAAAGTATATAATTTTTCCATCATACGAGCATTTTCTTCAACATTGTTTATATTATAATTATAATTGTTTAATAATTCATCTATATCATCTTGTAATTTATCTGGATTAGTTGAATCATAATATATCATTATATTATCAGATTTAAAGTATTTTGCAAATACTTCTTCAGAAATAATCATAAAGTAATTTGATTCTTGATTAAATCCAAACGGCAAAATGTCTGTTGATAGACCAATCTTAATTTCAAAATTTTTCTCATCTCGTGTTTTGCAATTTATAGTGTCATTTTCTTTATAATCAAATACTTTAAGATTTTTTTCAACATATTTTCCTTTTTCTGAATCGTATTTACCAATTATTATATTATCAATTAATATGGCTTTATTTTTCATTTCTTCATAATCTTTTCCTAATTCTTTTATATATTCTTTATATTGTTCGTTATTTACTGTCCTAACATTAATATATCCATCAATTATATTATTTTCTTCATCCGAAGTTACATTCATTAATTCCATATACTCACTACTATACTTTGGATTTGTAATATAGCAACTATCATATTTTGACACTGTATAATTTTTAATATTTTGTAATTTTGTTGTTTCTAATACTTTTTGACACATTTCCTCATTGTTCTTCATATTTATTGATAATGATAAATTATAATCTTTTAAATTTAGTTCATTTTCTACTGTATCAAAAGCTAAGCTCATAAAATATGATAATGCAATAAATACAAATACAGATACTGTTATTGATGTTACTGTAGTTCTATATTTTTTCTTATTTCTCTTTAAATTTTTATAAGAAATTTCTCCACCAACTCCAAAAATTTTTTTGATAACTTTTGGGCTTTTCAATTTCTTTGATTTGATTTTTATTTCACTGCTATTTCTAATAGATTCAATTGGAGAAATTTTTGATGCCTTTTTTGCGCTTCTTAATGCAGATAGGTATATTGTAACAATGCCCAAACCTATTGCAACTACAAAAGCTATCCAAGAAAATGATAATACAAGTTTTAATCCTCTTGTAAACATATCTTCCAAAAATAAATTACTAATTATTATTAATATAGTTGAAGCTAGTATACCTAATAATAATCCTAGTGGTATTCCAATTAATCCTAATATTATAGCTTCAAAAAATACATTTTTTCTTATTTGCTTTTTTGTAGCTCCTATACTTTTTAACATTCCATATTGTTTTGTTTTTTCTGCAATAGATATGTCAAAACTATTCTTTATACAAAAAACTGATGTAAATACAATAATACCGCAAACCACTGCCACAACAGTTCCCAGTCCTCCAACTGTATTATTATTTAATGGACTTGTTTCTAAATCAATTAAATATGAATTTATGTTATAATTATATTTTGCTTTTTCAATTTCTCCTCTTTCATTTATAGATATATCTTTTGTGTCAAACTCTCCTATCTCGAATTTTCTAAAAATTTCTTCATCTACACCTAATATATTTGCTGTTACATTTATATAGTCTTTTGAACCTTCCTTCGTATATTTACAGTATACATCAGCTTTACCTGAAATATTTTCTTCATTCATATATGTAATAAAAGTATATCCTGGTGCTGAATAACTTTCTATATTTGTTGCAGGTCTTTCAATTATTCCTACTATTTTATAAGTTTTAGATGTAGTATCTATTATTTCTTCAGGAACTTCTGCATTAAAGCTATTGTTTTGATCTAATTCATAACCATCACTAACTCTCTTTCCTATATTTAATGTGATAGTATCTCCAACATTTAATGTAACTCTTCCATTAGTTTTCAAATGTGTTGGAATAACAATTTCATCTGCATTTTCTGGTAATCTTCCTTCAGTTAATTTTACAGAAAGATTTTCTAATGATGTTTTAGTAAAAGCTTTTATAAAAGCATAAGGTTTATATTCATTTTTTGAATCTTCTAGTTTAGCATATCCAATATCTTGTGTTAAAAATACTTCATCTATTTTTCTATTATTTTTTAAGTTGTTAATTTCTTCTATTGGTACATTATAAAATGCAACGTGAAAATCTCCTTTTTCATATGTTTCAAATTCAATTAATGAAGATATGCTACTACTATACATTGTTGCGACTGCTGTTATAAGGGCAACTGATAGCATTATTCCTATAATAGTTACAATAGTTCTTTTTTTATTTAATTTTAAATTTTTTATTGTAAGTTTTTTTAATAAATCCATTATACTTCACCTACAATCTTACCATCTTCAATTTTTATGATTCTATCTGCCACTTTTGCAATTTCCATATTGTGAGTAATCATAATAATTGTTTGCTTATAATCTCTATTTGATTTTTTTAGTAATTCGACTATTTCATCACTAGATTTTGAGTCCAAATTTCCAGTTGGTTCATCTGCTAAAATTATTGCAGGATTTGTTATCATTGCTCTACCTATTGAGGTTCTTTGTTGTTGTCCTCCTGATAATTCATTTGGTAGATGGTTTCTTCTGTTTTCTAATCCCAAAGTTTTAATTAATTCATCTAACTTATTTTTATTTACTTCTCTATTATCAAGGCTTAAAGGTAATGTTATGTTTTCTTCCACATTTAGTATTGGTATTAGGTTATAGAATTGATAGATTAAACCTACTTGTCTTCTTCTAAATATTGCTAATCCATCATCATTAAAATTATAAATATCTTTTCCATCAATAAATACTTTCCCAGATGTTGGTCTATCAACTCCACCAATTAAATGTAAAAGGGTTGATTTTCCACTTCCTGAAGCACCTACTACCGCCACAAATTCTCCTTTTTGAACATTGAATGACACATTGTCTAATGCTGTTACTTGCGTTTGTCCTTTTCCATACACTTTACTTAGATTTTCTACTCTTAATATCTCCATAAAAAATTTCTCCTTTCCTTTTTACATTTATAGAATATCACATTCAAAGTGACAAGTAAGTGACATTTGTTGCTTAGATTATTTTTTATTTAAATGAAGGAAGAGACTAAATATAAATTATATCTAGTCTCTTCATAAAATAGTATTTAACATATATAGCTCTGCCAAAGTGTTTTGGTCAAGTTAGCTGTTACCTAATTTATAAATTCAATTTTCGAATTTGTTGCTTGTTTTAAAGCTGTATTTAGACTGTCATTGTTTTGTATTTCGTTCAAATTCTTTTTTCCTAAAAAAGTTAACTTTGCATAATCGCTTTTATCTACCTTATCAAAATTAAAAAGTCCTGCAAAGATAATTTTATCCTTACCAATAGCTAGTTTAGTATTAAACATCATACTTTCATTATTATTCAAAAAAGCAACACTTTGTATTATATTTTTTATATTGCTAACTTTAATACTATTTGTATATTCTTTCACACTAGGAGGTATAATTAATTCATAAGATCTTATTTTAAAGTTTCCTTGAGCAGTAGCATCGGAACGTGAAGTATATTCTGTTAATGTTTTATATGTGTTTTCGTATAATAAATAAAAATCTGCTTTATTGCTATTTCCATAAAGAATCTGTCTATTGGGTGCCTCTGTTTCTTTATTTACTTGTTCATTGGTTGCTAAATTAAATGTAGTATCTGTATCTCTGTCTTTAGTTATCCACGCATGTACATTTTCATCTTTTTCTTTTAATGTAGTTGTTATTTCTTTAATCAATTCCTCTGATATTTTTGTTACTGGTTTTCCATCTATATATGATGGAATTAATATTTTTTCTGGAGATGCTAACATACTTTCCATCTCAGCTATACTGGTAGTTGTATAATCCTGATCGTATAATATTCCTGTAATAGTTATTTCTCCATTTAATTCTTCATACTCTAAATATTTAGAATCCGCTTCGACAACTACTGAGGTTTTTACTTTTATAGGACCATATACTAATTCATTTCCATCACTATCTATTGCTTTTGAATATACTTTATATTCTGTTCCAGTTACATCTTTATAATTATCTTTATTAACCACCGCTTTAGTAAGATTTTTAAATGTATATTCATTTTCGCTTTGCTCTGCACTCCAATTAGTTCCATCCAAACTAAATTGATATTTGTTTGCTCCAGCTCCTCCCATTTTAACAGTTACAAAATCTTCACCAACATTATTACAAACTAAATTTGCTTTGTTACTACCAGATATCTCGCTAATTAAAGAAGATTGTTTCTTATTAAAATCGTTTTCAAACTCTTTTGCAGAATTTGTGCTTTTTAGTGCTTGTTTTATTATTCCATTGTCTGATACTAACGTATTAATAGAAATTCCTGCTAATATAAGCAATACTATTATTGTTATTGCTAAAGTTATTAGCGTTATACCTTTGTTTCCTTTCATAATTTTTTTCTTGTTCATTTTTGTTTTTTCTCCTCCTTCGACTTTTGTTTATATTATTAGTAATAAATCCCTTTTCTATTCTCATAAAAAGACTTATTGTCTAATTTTACATTCAAATTATATTGGTTATACAGCTAATAGTCAAGTGTTATATAAAAAGAATATAATGATTTTATGATATTTTTTAGGAGATAAATGTGGTACAAGTATATATTGAAAACGTTATTTAATTATTTCTTATTTTTATATTCCGTATTCTTTTTTATACTGTTCTAAAGCTTTAGCTACTTGGTCTGGGCAAGATGTTCCTTTGTTTCCACATTGTATTCCTTTTAGTAAAGAAATTACTTCATCTATAGTTCTTCCTTCTACTAGTTTTGATACCCCAACTGTATTTCCTGGGCATCCACCTATTATTCTTAAACTTTTAATTATATTTCCATCTATTTCGAATATCATTTGCATTGAGCAAACTCCTTCTGGTGTATATCTATATTCCATTTTTTAACCTCCTTATTTTTTTATTATTTCTCTTACAATTTCTCCAGCAATCATAAGTCCTGCAACAGATGGTACAAATGATATGCTTCCTGGTACTTGATTTCTTATTGCACATTTTCTTTTTGTTCCTGGTGGGCATATACAATTTGTTTTGCAGCTACTATTTGACTCTTGGTTTATTTTTATTGGTTCTTCTTTTGAGTAAATAACTTTTAGACTATCTATATTTCTTTTTCTTAGCTCTTTTCTCATTACTTTTGCAAGTGGACATACCGAAGTTTTGTATATATCTGTAATTTCGAATTTAGAAGGGTCTAATTTATTTCCTGTTCCCATTGCAGATATTATAGGTATATTTAATTTTTTACAGTTCATAACAAGTTCTATCTTTGCAGTTACAGTGTCTATACAGTCTACAACATAGTCTAAATCTTGTGTTAATATGTTGCTCTTTGAGTCTGGCATATAAAATTCTTGATATGTTTCTACTGTTGCATTTGGATTTATTTCTAAGATTCTTTCTTTGGCAACATCAACTTTATATTTTCCAATTGTTTTTCTTGTTGCAATAATTTGTCTATTTAAATTTGTTAAACAAATCTTGTCGTCATCCACAATTACAAAGTGTCCAACTCCGGCCCTTACTAATCCTTCTACAACAAAAGATCCAACTCCTCCTACACCAAATATTGCGACCTTTGCATTTTGTAATTTTTCTATTGCTTCTTCTCCAATTAGTAGCTCAGTTCTTGAAAATTGATTTAACATTTATTCTTCCTCTATTTCTAATATTTTCTATACTGTTTGTTCCAATTTTTATATAATGCTTTGTAAAATTTCACTGCAAATTTGACTTGCAGTACTTCTATTTATAGTATAAAATACTTGTCAATAGTTTTATTTTTGCCTTTTAAAAACACGTTTTAATTTAGAAGTAAGTCTTTCATCTGAAATTATAATACTTGCAATTGGTATTATAACTACTATATATGGAATTATATATCTTGATTTTGCTTCCCATAATATGTGGAAACAAAATCCTCCTAAAAATATTATTACCAAAAATATTAGTTCTAATGATAAATTTTTTCTTTTTTGTATTAGTACAATAATAGCACAGCTAAATGTTAATATTATTAGCGCTTTTTGATAAAATGTTAATGGAGCTTTAATCCATTTTAAGTTACTTTCTTCTGTAATTCCATTATTAAATAATGCTGAATATGTACTCTCTGCCCAAGTTGTTGTTAGTTTCTTTTGATAAAAATTTACTGTATAGCCTGGATTTTTTGTAAAATATTCTAATCTTTCTTTAATTTTTGTTTTATATTCATCAGATATATTTTCTCCAGTTTTTAAACTTCTTAATGCTGGTTCTGCAATAGTTTCGTTATACCATCCATTTGCTCTTGGTCCTTCTTCCATTGCCATAAAAAAATAACTAATACTTGGATAAGTTTTCCCTTCTTCTAAATTATATTTGTGTAAGTAATATGTTTTAACAAGACTAGATGGGACAAATGTTAGTATTAAAAATATTGCAATTACAGCTAAATTAATAATTTTTTCTTTTATTTCTTTTTGTTTAAAGTCTTTGAATAAATTTAATACTAAATACATTACAGTAGCAATTACAAATATTAGTGTATTCATTCTCATCATATATGCAATCATTGTTAGAAGAGATGCAAACACACCATATTTAATTTTCTTGGTTTCTGTATATTTCATCATAAAAAATACAGAAAATATGCTAAGAGCAAGTGCTGGAATATCTCCATACATAAAGGTTGTAAGCATTGGTATTGTAAAGAATGTTAATATTAATACAAACATTAGCACTTTATTTGTTTTGTATTGTTTTGATAATTGTCCCGTTATTTTATATAGTCCAAAAATAATTAGTAAATTAAAAAATATGTTAAAAATTCTTGGTAAAATTATTAAGTCACAATGCAAAATGCTAAATAGCATATTGTATACGAATGCAAGTGTTACTTGGTGAGGATATGCTTGCATATATTGAATAAGTGGGATTCCAGCATATGTTAAATTAGGTAAAAATTCATTTGGATTATCCCTATAATAGGTTTGTGCTAAATTTAAAACGTGGATAGAATCTGCTACAATTCCTGGTCTAACAAAAATAAGCCACAATACACAAAAAACTAGATAAACAGAAACTGCCATAATTACTGATATTAATCGTAGCTTTCTTTTCTTCTCCTCATTTATTCCATTATACAAATGTTTATTTATAACTTTGGTTATCCAATAAATAAGTACCGCAGTTACAATTAGTCCAATTATGTATAAAAAGTTATTAAAATTAATAGAAATTTGTTCTCCGGAATTCATATCTGCTGTGTAAACTATATTCAAAACAACTACTATTGCAAGTGCAATTATTCCTAAAATCTGAATCAATTTTTTCATTACTATTTCCTTTTCTGTTACATTTATATTTATAGAAAAATCTATTGTATAAGTTGGAGCAGATGATGGGAATCGCCGAGCCGCGTCGGGAAATTAGTCTACTAGACTAATTTCTATTCCTCCTTTTCGATTCCCTTTATATCTGCTATACTGTTTTGGAGCGGTTAAACTACAGCTTACGAACCATAATGCTCTCTTTCTAAAAATATTATATATGAAATCTTATTAAATTTCAATGGGAGTATGGAGAAATTTGGAGTTTTATAGTATAATATTTTCAGCAAATATCTTGGAGGTTATTATGAAGATTAATAAAAATTTTACTAGAAAGAATGATAATACAGGGGTAACTGTAAATTATGAAACAATAGAAGAATGTCCTAATTGTAAAAAAGCGCTAGCACCACAAAATTTATATGGAATTGTACACAGTAGAGATGATAAAGAATTTTTATCTGTAGCAGATTATTGTAATGGGTGTCATTCATTAATAGTATCAGAATATGAAATATGTAGAAAAGTTACAAGAACACTATCTGATGGAAGAAAAGAATATAGTGAAAAGAATTATAATATGATAAAGTTAAATCATTCAGCACCTATAAATTTTAAAGAAAGAGATTTTGATGATAAACTTAAAGAAGTTTCACCACAATTTGTCAAAGTATATAATCAAGCATTGAAAGCCGAAGAATATTCATTAGATGAAATAGCTGGATTAGGTTATAGAAAAGCATTAGAATTCCTAATAAAAGATTTTGCAATTTATAATAATCCAGAAAAATCTGAAGAAATAAAATCGACATGGATGATGAAATGCTTAAAAGATTATATTGATAATGATAAAATCAAAACTCTTGCTGAAAAGTCAGAGTGGATAGGAAACGATGAGGCACATTATGTAAAGATACAGGATGATAGAGATATCAATGATATGAAGAAATTCATTGATGCTTTAGTATACTTTATTTCGATGTCATTGATTGTTGATGATGCTGAAACTATGAAGTCTAAAAAGGAGAATAATAAAAATGAGTAAATATTATGACAATACTAGCAAAGAAATAAAAGATTATTTTGAAATTTTAGAACCAGATTTCCCAGAATGGTTAAATGAATATATAGATACAAAAGAATTATTATCACAGCAATATATTAGTATTACTTGTGGCACTATTTATTCAGACTTATTTGAAAGCGATTTTTTCTTTTCAACTCTAGACCATTCTGTTGCAGTTGCTTTAATTGTTTGGCATTTTACACATGATAAAAAACAAACTTTATCTGGATTATTTCACGATATAGCAACACCTGCATTTAAGCATTGTATAGATTTTCTTAATGGAGATTATATGACTCAAGAATCAACAGAAGATTTGACAACAGAAATAATAAAAAATTCAAAAGAAATTATGACCTTATTAAAAAGAGATAATATTAAAATATCAGAAATAGATAATTATCATTTATATCCTATTGCTGATAATGATACACCTAAATTATCTGCTGATAGATTAGAATATTCACTATCAAATGCTTTATTTACTTATAGATTATTAGATTCAGAAATCATTAAAGAAATATATGATGATATTGAAATACAAACTAACGAAGAAAAAGAAATTGAATTAGGATTTAGAACTAAAAAAATTGCTAGAAACTTTGTTAAGGTTACGAGCCGATTATCCGTTATATATCGTGAAGATAGAACTAGATATTCTATGCAATTAATTGCTGATATTCTAAAAAAATTAATTGATGAAAACAAAATTTCTAAAAAGGATTTATATGAATTAAAAGAAAGTGAAGTAATAGATATTATAGAATCTTCTAAATATAATGATATTTTTAATATTTGGAGAAATGCTAAAAAAGTAAAAACATCAAAAGAAGAACCTCAAAATGTTTATTATGTACATCATGGAGCAAAGATTAGATATATTGATCCACTATTTAATGGTGAAAGGATTTCAAAGTGTTGTAAAATTGCTAACAAAATGATAGAAAATAATTTATCTTACGATATGAATAATTATGTATATTTAGATTTTAATTTCTGATAATAAAGGGTATGGGAATTCCCATACTAGAATTTATGCGGGAGTATAAATTCAGTGCTGGCTAGACACAAATTTAAATCCCAAATTTAAAAATATATAAAAAGAGGATGAAATTATTTTGATATTTTTTTCTCTTTTTTTATAGTATTTATATAAAATAAAAACTCACGAACTTTTAAGTCCGTAAGTTGATTTCAAATGGAGCAGATGATGGGAATCGCCGAGCCGCGTCGGGAAATTAGTCTACTAGACTAATTTCTATTCCTCCTTTTCGATTCCCTTTATATCTGCTATATTGTTTTGGAGCAGATGATGGGAATCGAACCCACACTATTGCCTTGGGAAGGCAAAGTTCTGCCACTAAACTACATCTGCATTTACATTATTTTATATATTTAATTAATAAAATTCAAGTATTTTATTTAAATTTTATTATATCATTTGGTGTGCAATTTAATAATTTGCAAAGTTTTTCTAATGTTTCAAATTTTATGCCAGTTGTTTCATTATTCATCATATTGCTTATGCTCTGATATCCTCCTTCCATATTTTTTACTAACCAATATTTTGTTTTGCCTTTTTGTTTTAATATTTCTTTTATGTTTAAGTATATCATTCTTACCTCCATTAATTTGTAAAACAAAAACTCTAAAATGATGATTTTATCAACACTTTAGAGTTTCAAAATATGGAGCAGGTAGCGGGAATCGAACCCGCATAGCCAGCTTGGAAGGCTGGAATTCTACCATTGAACTACACCTGCATTTTTGTGTATTTCCTAACGACAGTTATTATAATACCATAGGTTATAATTTTTGTCAATACTAATTTAAAAATTTTTTAAAATTTTTTAATGAGTTTTTCATCATTAAAATGAAGCCTATTTTTCAGCTCTTTCAAGATTTTTTTGTAAATTTTTTCTGATATAATAATTATTATATTGGAATTCTTTATTATTTTTCGCCCAAAAAGGGACGTCCCCTTTGGGCGATTTTTATTTTTACTCATTTATGCTCTTGGATGAGCTTTTTTATATTCATTTTTTATTCCTGGATCTTGGAATTGCATATATACTTGTGTTGAAGATATATCTGAATGTCCAAGCATTGTTTGTATTGCTTTTAAGTCAGCACCATTTTGTAGTAGATGTGTTGCAAATGAATGTCGTAATACGTGTGGTGTTATGTCTTTTTCTATATGTGCTTGTTCTTTATAGTATTTTACTATTTTCCAGAAACCTTGTCTTGTAAGTCTTGTTCCATTTACATTTACAAATAGAGCTTCTTCTTCTTCGTTTCTAATTAAGTATGGTCTTGCTTCGTCTATGTATTCTTTTAATGCTTTTAGAGACATTGATCCAAGTGGTATGTTTCTAGATTTGTTTCTGCCTTTGCATATTACATAGCCTTCATCTAGTTTTACATCTTCTAAATCTAGATTTATCATTTCTGTAACTCTCATTCCTGTTGCATAGGCAAATTCTAGCATTGCCTTGTCTCTTGTACCTTTTAAGTCTACATCTTTTGGTTGGTCTAATAATAGTTCAACTTCTTTTGATGTTAATATATTTGGTTTTCTTTTATCTATTTTAGGTGATTCGATAGCAAGTGTTGGATCTTTTTTTATCTTTTTTGTTCTAATTAAATATTGATAAAAAGATCTTATTGATGCTAGGCTTCTTGATATTGTTGATTCTTTTTTGTTTTCTTCTCTTAAATATTCCATATATTCTAGTATAGTGTCTTGTGTTACTTTCAAATAGTTAATTTTGTTGTTTGCTACATATTCCTCATATTGTTCTATGTCTCTTCTGTATGATTGTAGTGTGTTGTCTGATAATTTTTTATCATTTTTAAGAAAATCTAAAAAAAGTTTTACTTGCTTTTCCATTTGAACTCCCCTATTCTTTATATTTTTATATTTTATAGATAATTTACATAACTATGTGTATGTTATATCAAAATATTGCCAAATTGTAAATACATTTTTGCAAAATTCTACAAATTATTTTCTTTTCTGCAAATATTTATTTTAAAACATTACGTAAACGTTTAACAAAGTATATATATGTTAAAATTTATTGCATATATTTTAATAACATTATTCCTATTTTCCCTGATATATACGTTTCTACTATTGAACTTAAAATTAATAATCCTAATATTAAAACTGAAAATACTGTATGTTTTGCTATTTGTAGTTTTATGTTTTCTCTTCTTCTGTCTTCCATTATTAGCTTGTATACATTTATCCCACTTGTTGCAAGCGTTAATATGCTTGGAATTAATATTATATTTTGAAGTAGTAACATTAAGATTGTAAATAGTATTCCTTTTCCTGTTCCAAGTGTTGCAATACAGGAGGCAATTGTAAATCCAAGTCCAAATCCTTTGTATCCTATACATAAATAAATTATTGGTACTCCGATAATGGTTAAACCAAGAAACCATAGTATTATTGCAATACTTACGTTGTTTAATATAGAATTCCATAACAATTTACTAGTAGATATTTGATAATTTTCTTTTATTGAACTTATAAAATTGTTTATATATCCTGTTATTTGTGTTTCTTGAGTGCTATTTAAATTATTTACAAATACCACACCTAGCATTAAACCTATAAAAAATATTATTATCAATATTAAATAGCTTCTTACATTTTCAGCAATATATTGTATAATAATATTTTTTATGTTATGTTCTCTTCTATTTCTTCTCAAAATATTTTCCTCCTAAGATTTATGTTTATACATAATGTCTATTCAATAATCTTAGGATTAGAACTTGTATTTTTTATATTATAATTGCTTTATCTAAAATAATACATTGGAAAAAAATATTCAAGTCAATAACTCAAATAACTTATTTTAAATTGACCGTTTATAATTTAAAATAAATTTGAAGATGTTTTGACTCAGAATATTCTTTTTACAACTGTATTATTTTTTTAAAATTTATAATTTACAATTTTATAATGAGTTTGAAGATGTTTTTGCAATTTCTACTTTGCCATATACTCCGCCTCCACCTGCGTGTATTTTCATTTTTCCTTCTCTTGCAAGTATTATTTGGTTTGCAAGTTTTTCTCCTACTGCAGCTTCTATATCATCTTTAGATAATTTGTGAAGTATTGTCATTTCTGTTCCAAATTTATCTAATAATTTTTCTATTGTTTTTCCGCCAAGTCCTGGTATGAAGCTTAATGGTACTTGATAAATATATGGTGGTCTATTTTCTGGGCTCTTGCTTTCTTTTTTATCTTTTATTAGTTCAATTCTATCAAACACCCCGAATGTTACTTTATTGCTTCCACAATTTGGACACTCTGCTACAGGTTCTTTTGTTTCTATTACCTGATTGCAATTATCGCAGAATGTTCTATGGTATTTTCCAAGTTTTGGGTCTAGTCCATAATTGCAAAGAACTTTTCTTCCATCTTCATTTTTTAATGCTTTTACAACTTCTTTAAAACTTATGTCTTTTACTAACATTTTATTGTATTCTCTTGCAATTTTTGGTAGTGAATGTGCATCTGAATCTGTTACAAATGTTCTTCCCTCTAATTCAGAAATCATATCTGCTAAATATGTATCTGCACTAAGACCAAGTTCTATTGCAAATATCTTATCAAATTTTTCTTTAAATATATCTTTCATTCTGTCTGTGCAATTACCATAGTAGCTTTTAAATGGTGTAAAGCAATGGGCTGGAATTAAAATTCCATTATATTTTTCTACTATGTCTATTAATTCATAGCCAGAAATATTAGATCTTTGTGTGCTTAGTGTTATATTTTTTATATGATGGCTCATTTCTTGTGAGAATGCTTTTATATCTTTTAAATGTGGAAAGAAACAAATATTATGTGCTGCCCCACATTTTCCATTTCTGCCTACTTCTGATGTTTCTACTTCGCTTCCTAGTAATATGCAAACTTTGTCTTTGTATATTATTCCTCCATCTTCTATTTCGTATGCTTCTCCAGTTTTTAGGAAATTTTCGATGTCCTCAATTACGTATGGTGATGCACAATCTATTATTCCAACTACATTTATACCTTTTCTATCTGCACATTCTCTTGCAATGTTTGCAAAATTTAAACTTCTTGCAGCTGTTATTTTTATTGGTTTTCCATTTTCGCTTCTTCCTATGTGTACATGTAAATCTGCAAATATTTCTTCCATTTTTAGTACGATTCCTTCCTTAAAATATAAATACGGTTGAAAAAAACTAACATTTTTTTCAACCTTTACTCTCTATTATCTAGACATCCAATCTTCATAAGCTCTTCCTTTTGAAACTGGTTCTTCTTGCATGTCTAGTCTTGCTTTATCATTTGATATTCTCTCAGGATCAACAAGATCCTCTAGTTTTATTCCATTTGCTCTACCTTCTAAAACACTATGTACTTTTTCTATGTTTCTAATTTGTTTTGCTAAAAGCTCGTCTCCTTTTTCTTTATTTGCCGAATTTTTGTTAAATAAGTTAGCCTCTATTTTTGCAGCTGTTATTAATCCTGTTGTTCCAGGAATTATTATGTCTTTCTCATTTGCTAAACTCATACCTTTATAGCCTCCATTCTGTTTACAAAGTCTTTAAATGTTTCTAGATATCTATTTTCTTTTCCTTTTAAGTTTCTAAATTCTAAAAGCACTAAAGCTTCGTCTACTTTAAATCCTATTCTTTCTGGTCTATCTAAAAGCATTCCTCCAAACTGGTCTATAAGCTCTAATACATCTGCTTCTGGCTCCCTTGGTTCAGACTCACTGTATCTGTTTATTTGTTCACATATTCTACAAAATCTGTCGTCAAAGCCTAGTAGAGAAAGGTATTCAGCACCTTCTTTTGCATATGTTTTTACTTTGTTCATATCTGCAAAATTATCTACTTTTTTGCAGTTGCATAACAAAGAAGCCGTTATAAGCATATTGTTGTCAAAGTTTAAATCTGGTGTATTGTCTAAAAATAGCTTTAATAGCTCTGTTTTAAATACTACTGAATTGTCAAAGAAAATGTTTCCTCTTTTATTTAAGTAATACATTATTTCCATTTTCTTTATCCAGTCTTTTTCTGATAATATGTAGTCTGCAAAGGTTTGGTTATTCATAGCTTTTCCCCTCTTTGTTTTTCTAAAGTAAAAACAAATCAAAATCTTTTATTTTATTTTTCTAATAAAAGTTTTTGCACTTATACTAATAGGATTATATTCTATAAATGTATGATTTTCAATCTTTGTACACAATTGTAATGTAACTGTAATAAAAATGTAATTTTAATTTGTTATTATCATATTGTTTGTAAAATCTAATTTTGCTTTTGATTCATATTCATAGCCAAGTGTGTATATATCTGTTGCGAATATATCTTCATTTAGCATTTCTACAAGTTGTTTGTTATTGTTTTTTTCTATGAATTTTTTTACAGATGTTACCATATTTATTTTTGGATTTCTTCTGCATATTTCTGATATTAATGTTTTTCCTCTTTGAGTAAAGCCTAAAATTCTTACATATGGATTTTCCTTTTTTGAATCTTGCATCATTTTTTTATTTATTCCTAATAGTGCATAAAGTAAAATTCTTTGGATTCTTGTTCTTGTAAACCTTTTAGACTTTATTCCATCTATTAATTGATTCAAATTGTTGCAATTTTCCGCAGAAGCTTTTATGCTGTTTTCTAGTCCTTCTGAAACATCTGGTAAATCTGCAATTTCTTTTATTGTCATTTTTCTTAATATAAATATTATTTCTTTTTCGTACTGCTCTAGTCCTAAAACTACATGACCATTTCTTAGTTCTTGTCCTAAAATTTGATACGAACTATTTGGAATTACCTTTCTTAAATCTTCAAATTCTCTTCTTTGAATTAATTTTCTAATTGCTGTTGCACTTGCAAATCCATCTACAATTTTTGTTTCGTTATAATAAACTTTTTGTCTTTTTATTGCAATTGGTTCTATTTTACTCTTTTGAGTTTTTAGTGCTTTTAAGTATTCTATTGCTAAAATATTGTTGGACTCATTTAAAATATTTGCATATCTTTTTATGTCATTCAAATACATCATTACTGCGTTTTCTCTTGCAGTTGCAAATGATATTCCTTTATCTAATTCGTGAGCTAATATATTTTTATAAGCCTTTGGCTCTGTGTAAAGCACTGTTGCTATGTTGTTTAATGCAGCTAGGTCTTCTGTTTCTGCACCAAACGCTACACTATCTACTATATTTAAACTATTTAATATTTTTATTGCTCCTGATGCAAAATTTTCCGCACTAGAAATACTATAAACAGTTGGAAGTTCTATAACAAGATCTGCTCCTCCACATATTGCCATATAAGCCTTAGACCATTTATTTACAATAGACGGTTCGCCTCTTTGCGTAAAATTGCCAGATATTACGGCAATACAATAATCTGCATTTGCTTTTTCTTTTGCTTTGCACATATGATAATAATGTCCATTGTGATATGGGTTGTATTCGGCTATTATTCCAACCGTTCTGCTCATATTTTTAGGCTCCTTTCTATTGTAAATTTCTAAATTTATTGTTATAATATCACAAAGTTTAGTTATTTACAATAATTGAAGCCACTAAAAATTATTATATCGTAAGTAATGTAGCAATTATTTTGTCAATTTTTGTAAAAAACTAAAACAAAAAGCTAATAAAAATGTTATTTAATTTTCAATTTTAATATTTATCCCTATAAAATTTAAAAAAATAAATCTATTATAATCGAATTTATATGACTAAAGTTAAAAATTTTAGCTTATTTTTTAGGAGGAATATATTTTATGGAAGAAATTACAATATATACAGATGGTGCTTGCTCTGGTAATCCTGGTCCTGGTGGATGGGCTGCTGTTTTAATGCTTGGAGACAATAAAAAAGAAATATCTGGTGGTTCTAAAGATACAACAAATAACATTATGGAACTTACTGCCGTAGTAGAAGCTTTAAAACTTTTAAAAAGACCCTGTAAAGTAAATTTGCATAGTGATAGTGCTTATGTTGTAAACGCTTTTAATCAAAAGTGGATTTACGGTTGGATTAAGAAGAACTGGAAAACTGCGGACGGAAGTCCTGTAAAAAATAAAGAAATTTGGCAAGAACTTTATTCTCTTACTAAAATTCACGATGTTACTTTTATAAAAGTTAAAGGTCACGCAGATAACGAATTTAACAATAGATGCGATGAGCTTGCAGTTGCAGAAAGCAAAAAGTTTTAGTATATTGGCAAAATAAAAGAAGAAATCAAAGAACTAGATAAATTAGATTAATCTAGTTCTTTTTTTATTATATTTTTTTCTTATTTTATTAATACATTCCGCCCATGTCTCCAGCTCCGTCGTTATGGTCTCCACATCCACAAGCTTTTGGTTCTTTCTTGTCTGTTACTATGCTTTCTGTTGTCAATATCATTGAAGCTACTGATGCAGCGTTTTGAAGTGCACTTCTTGAAACCTTTGTAGGGTCTACAATTCCGGCTTTCTTCATATCTACATATTCTTCTTTTCCTGCATCGAATCCAACTCCTGCTGGTGATGCTTTTACTTTTTCTAGAATAACTGCTGGCTCAAGTCCTGCATTTATTGCAATTTGTCTTACTGGCTCTTGCAATGCTCTTGTTACTATTTTACCACCTAATTTTTCTTCTTGTGGTAGGCTTTCTACAAATTTTTCTACTTCTGGTAAAATGTTTATAAATGCTGTTCCACCACCTGCAACTATACCTTCTTCAACTGCTGCTCTTGTTGCTGATAAAGCGTCTTCAATTCTTAATTTTTTGTCTTTCATTTCAACTTCTGTTGCAGCACCAACACCAATTACAGCAACTCCTCCAGCAAGTTTTGCTAAACGTTCTTGTAATTGTTCTTTTTCATAAGAACTCTTTTCTTCTTCAATTTGTGCTCTTAATTGTGCAACTCTTTCTGCTATTGCGTTCTTGTCTCCGCTTCCATCAACTATAATTGTACGCTCTTTGTCTGCTTTTATTTGTTTTGCTCTACCTAATTGAGCAACTGTTGTGTCTTTTAATTCTAATCCTAAATCTGATGTTATAACTTCTCCACCTGTTAATGTTGCAATGTCTTGTAACATAGCTTTTCTCTTGTCTCCATATCCAGGAGCTTTAACAGCTAAAACATTTATTACACCTCTTAATTTGTTTAAGATTAATGTTGACAATGCTTCTTGCTCTATATCATCACAGATTATTACTAGTTTTCCAGATTGTTGCATTAATGTTTCTAGTAATGGTAATATTTCTTGGATATTGCTTATTTTTTTATCTGTTATTAATATATATGGATTGTCAACAACAGCTTCCATTTTTTCTGTATCTGTTACCATATATGGAGAAACATATCCTTTGTCAAATTCCATTCCTTCAACTATGTTAAGTTCTGTATTTGATGTTTTAGATTCTTCTATTGTTATAACACCATCTTTTGTAACTTTTTCCATAGCTTCTGAAATTAATTCACCAATTTCTCTATCATTTGCTGATATACTTGCAACTCTTGCTATATCTTCTTTTCCAGCAACTTTTGAGCTTACTTTTTTTAGTTCTTCTACAGCTTTATCAACTGTTTTAGAAATACCTCTTTTTATTGCCATTGGATCTCCACCAGCAGCTACATTTTTGACACCTTCTTTAATCATGCTTTGTGCTAAAACTGTTGCTGTTGTAGTACCATCACCTGCAACATCATTTGTTTTTGTAGATACTTCTTTAACAAGTCTTGCTCCCATATTTTCAAATGGGTCATCTAATTCAATTTCTTTAGCGATTGTAACACCATCGTTTGTGATAAGTGGTGCACCAAATTTTTTATCTAGTACAACATTTCTTCCTTTAGGTCCAAGTGTTACCTTAACTGTATCTGCTAATTTATTTACACCATCTAATAAAGATTTTCTTGCATCTTCTCCAAATTTAATTTCTTTTGACATTTTAAATTCCTCCTCAAAATCAATTTAATTTACTTTCCACTCTTTTATATCCTTAACTGCAAAAGCCCTTTGCGCATTTTTATCAACGTCCATTGCATTTAATATCCATTGTTCTTCTGGATGCCATTGCGTGGCTTTAAACTCAACCGACATTGGTATAATATTTCTATATTTTGTTTCGCCTTTCCAATTTGTATATAAAATTGTTACTTTCTTTTTTTCTTCCATATTTTCACATAATTAACCTTGTTTACTCAAAATTAATTCCTTTCTCTTTTCGCCCATTAGGGACAGCCTTTCTTGAGCGAAAATTATTTTTTCTAAAAGTTTGTTTCGACCAAAAAGGGGCGTCCCTATTGGGCGATTATTCTGCTATTGCTAGAATATCGTTTTGCTTTACTATTATATAGTCTTCGCCTTCATATTTTATTTCGGTTCCTGCATATTTTGTTATTACAACTTTATCTCCTGCTTTTACATACATTTTTATTTCTTTTCCGTCTACATTGCCACCAGGTCCTACTGCAATTACTTCTGCAATTTGTGGTTTTTCTTTGCTTCCTTCTGAAAGAATTATTCCACTTTTAGTAGTCTCCTCAGCTTTTGTCATTTTTAATACAACTCTGTCTGCTAATGGTTTTAACATATTAAATTACCTCCTTGTTTTATTACCAAAGTTTTTTTAAATTTTAGTAATTTATAGTCTTAAAAGATTTCTAATAATATTAACTAATAATTTCTAATGGAAATTTCACTAACTTGCAAATTTACTTAAATTTTTTTCTGCAAATATTATAACTAACTTTTTGTTAATATTTCTTAGCACTCTTTCTTTGTGACTGCTAATAATTTATACCTTTTATTAGCAAATGTCAATAGAGATTGCTAATTTTCACAAAACTTTCACATAATATAAAAGCTTGTTTTAATAATCTTAAATTTTACTAGATTTTCAGGCATTTTAAAAGTAGTAGCTATATAGAAATGCACCTTCTTTATTAAACTTTTTATCTAATAATTTCTAGTCACTTCAAAATTATATGCTACTACTTAAAATTTATTCTTAGTTAAGTTTTGATGTTGTTTACTTGCAGAATCTATGTTTTCCAATTGTTATTGTTTTTGGTCTAGACCAAATCCATTTATTTGTGGCAGTACTTGGGTTAAAGTAATAAATTGCTCCATATGATGGATCCCAACCATTTAGTGCATCTCTTGCAGCATTGTATGCTGTTTGATTTGGAGATAGGTTTATTTGTCCATCAGATACTGCCGTGAACGCTCCTGATTGATATACCACTCCTGAGACTGTATTTGGAAATGAGCTACTTTTTACTCTATTTAAAACTACTGCCGCAACAGCAACTTGTCCTGTATATGGTTCTCCTCTTGATTCTCCATATACAACTCTTGCAAGTAAGTTTAGGTCACTACTGCTCGTACTATTACTAGAACTTGAATTCCCACTAGAATTAAATATTCCCATGGCTTCTAATGTTTTTGTACCAGCAATTCCATCTGCTGTTAGCCCATTTTTTCTTTGAAAATATTTTACTGCATTCATTGTTTGTGTTCCATATATTCCGTCTATTGTTCCATTAAAGTATCCCCATCTTTTTAATTTTGTTTGTATTTGTGTTACTTCGCTTCCTCTCGAACCATATTTAGATAGGGCAAAATTATCGTTATTTGTAAAAAATATGTTATATAGTAAAAATATTATAAATAAAATTGAAATTATAGCTATTGCTTTTTTATTGTATGCTATTTTTATTTTACTATCTTTTTTTCTGTTAAACATAGAAAAATCCACCTCTTAAAGTTATTATTCCTTAATTTGGTGAATTTATACATTTTATATTTTAAAATATTCCTATTATGTTATCGTTTTCGTCTATGTCTATATTTTCTGCGGCAGGAACTCTTGGTAGTCCAGGCATTGTCATTATTTTTCCTGTTTTTACTACAATAAATTCTGCTCCTGCTTTTAACTCTACTTCACTTATATGTATTGTAAAAGGTTCATTGCATTCCAAGTTTTTAGGGTCATCCGAAAAAGAGTATTGTGTTTTTGCAATGCAGACTGGCAAATACGAATAATTTAATTTTTCTATTTGCTCAATTTGTTTTGTTGCTTCTTCGGAATATTCTACATCTTTTGCCCCATAAATGTTGCAAGCAACTTTTTCTATTTTTTGTTTTATGCTATCTGTATTATTATATGCAAATTTAAAATCATCTTCTTTTTCTGATAGTTTTACTAATTTTTCTGCAATGTCTATTGCTCCTTCTCCACCTTTTTCGTGGCTTTCTACTAAGCTTAATAGTACATCTTCTTTTTCAAGTTCTGTTTTTAGTAAGTTAATTTCTACTTGTGTATCTGTTCCAAATTTGTTTATTGCAACTATCACATTTAAGCCAAATTTATTTTTCATATTGTCTATATGTCTATTTAGATTTTTTATTCCACGTTTTAGCGCTTCTAAATCTTCGTTTTTTATATCTTCTTTTGCTTGTCCTCCATGGTATTTTAATGCCCTAATTGTTGCTACTATTACTACTGCATTTGGTTTTAGTCCAGTTTTTCTGCACTTTATGTCTAAGAATTTTTCTGCTCCTAAGTCTGAACCAAACCCTGCTTCTGTTACAACATAATCTGCAAGTTTTAAAGCTGTTTTTGTTGCAATTACACTGTTACAACCATGTGCAATATTGGCAAATGGTCCTCCATGAATTATTGCAGGAGTATGTTCTAGTGTTTGAACTAAATTTGGTTTTATTGCATCTTTTAAAAGTACTGCTAGACTTCCTTCTGCCTTTAAATCTTTTACTGTAATTGGTTCTTCTTGTTCATTAAAACCAACTATAATATTGCCTATTTTGTTTTTTAAGTCTTGTAAATTTTCAGATAAGCACAAAATTGCCATAATCTCTGATGCAACTGTTATATCGAATCCATCTTCTCTTTTTACTATGCTTTTTTCGCCAGATAAACCTGTTTCAATTTTTCTTAATTGTCTATCATTTAAGTCTATACATCTTTTCCAAGTTACTTTTTTAAATTTTAGCTCATTTCCATAATAAATATGATTATCTATAATTGCAGATAATAAATCATTTGCAGCTGTTATTGCGTGAATGTCTCCTGTAAAATGCAAATTTATATCTTCCATTGGAACAACCTGAGAATAACCTCCACCTGTTGCACCACCTTTTATTCCAAACACAGGTCCTAAAGATGGTTCTCTTAATGTAACAATCGCATTTTTTCCAATTTTGTTTAAGCCATCTGCAATTCCAATCGACATTGTTGTTTTTCCTTCACCTAAAGGAGTTGGATTAATAGAAGTTACTAGTATTAGTTTTCCATTTTTTCTGTTTTCTAGCCTTTTTAATAATTTTTTATAATTTATTTTTGCTTTATATTTTCCGTATTGTTCTATTTCGTCTTCTGCAATTCCAGCTTTTTCTGAAATTTCCATTATATTTTCCAATTTTGTATTTCTTGCAATCTCTATATCTTCCATAATAAAATATCTCTCCTTTTAGGACTAATTATCACTAAATTACTTATTTTAAAAAATTAGTATAACTTCCTTAATAAATCCAAAATCTGAAAAATTCCAATTTCTTCTTTCATTTTGCTCTTTGAATTTTTATATAAAATTTAAAATTTGAAATAAACTTCCTCGCAATATTTAACTTTCAGATTCTTACGAATTTATACTTTTTAAATAACTTTAGAATATTAAGCCTACTATTAGTCCAATTAAAGCTCCTACTATTACTTGTTTTGGTGTATGTCCTACAAGTTCTACTAACTTTTCGTTTACTTCTACTTGACTAAGTCCTGGCGTGTTTACAATTTCGTTTAGAATATGTGCTTGTTTTCCAGCTTCTCTTCTAACTCCACAAGCATCATACATTACAACAAATGCAAATATTGCCGATAGAGCAAATAAAGAGGAATTTATACCACTATTTCTTCCAATCATTGTTGCCATAGATACAACAACTGCCGAATGCGAACTTGGCATTCCTCCAGCACCTACTATTCTTTTAAAATTAAATTTTTTTGTTGTTACTAAATCCCATATAACTTTAAATGCTTGTATGCAAAACCATGTTACAATTGGAACTATTAAAAATCTATATTCTGTGTAAAAATTCATTATCTTCCCCTCTATTTTATAAATGATGATTTATATTCTTTTAATTTATCCTTTAGAAATTTAACACTTAAGTCTTTTTATAAAATTTATTAATCTTCATTTGGCACAAAATTTTCTTCTTCTATTTTTCCATTATTGTTTATTAGCATTGTAATTTTCTTTTCTGCCGAGTCTAATAAATCGTTACATTTTTTAGACAATTTCATTCCTTCTTCGAATTTATTTACAGATTCATCTAGGCTTAAATTACCATTTTCTAAATCATTTGCAATTTTTTCTAAATCTTTCATTGCATCTTCAAAGCTTAATTCTTTTTCCATTTTTAAAATTCCCTTCTTTTTGATAGTTTAAATTAATGTACTTTTGCAAAAACATTTTTTTATTAGATCTTCTCAAGAACAAATCTTAAAATTTTCAATTTTCAGTATTTACTATACTATTAACATTCTCTATTAAATTGAAAATTTGAAGTAAATTTGTTCGCGTGCAAAAATTTATGAAATAAATTTTTTGTGCAATATTTTATATTATTTTACAACTGCCTGTTTTTCTCCGTCTGAAAGTCTTATTTTTATTTCATCATTTTTATTTAAATCTGTAACTTTATTTACTATTTTCCCATCACTTTTAGTTACTATACTGTATCCTCTTGATAACGTTTTTAAAGGACTTAATGAGTCTAATTTTGCTACTTCTTTTACAAAACTTGTTCTTGTTTCTTTTAATTTTAACATTATACTATTTTGAATAGATTTTACTTTCATATCTATTAGCATATATTTTTCATTTATTTTTTGTTCTTGATTTTTAAAAGCTGGTCTTGCCATACATTTTTCGTATGAAAGTCTCATTAATTCTAATTTTTTTCTTAGTGCATTTTTATATCTATTTTTGTAAAGCTCTAATGTATCTCTTACATCTTCTACATTTGCAACCGCAAGTTCTGCAGCAGCAGATGGTGTTGGAGCTCTTAAGTCTGCTACAAAATCTGCTATTGTAAAGTCTGTTTCATGTCCTACTGCAGATATTATTGGAATTTGTGAATTATAAATTGCTCTTGCAACAATTTCTTCGTTAAAAGGCCATAAGTCTTCTAATGAGCCTCCCCCTCTACCAACAATTAAAACATCTGCTAAGTTATTTTCATTCATAAACCTAATTCCTTCTGCAATTTTTTCTGCAGCACCAGTTCCTTGAACTGGAACAGGATATAGTTTAATGTGTACATTTGGATTTCTTCTTGTACTAACATTTATAATATCTCTTATAACAGCTCCAGTATTTGATGTTAAAACACCAATAGTTTTAGGCATAAATGGTATTTTCTTTTTATGAGATTCTTCGAAAAGTCCTTCTTTTTCTAAGTCTGCCTTTAATTTTTCGTAAGACTCGTATAGGCTTCCAAGTCCATCTTCTTTCATTGCTTTTGCATAAATTTGATAAACTCCATCTCTTTCGAAAACAGAAACACTCCCTAAAATTATAACCTTCATTCCGTCTTTGGGCATAAATGATAAATGCGTAGTATATGTTTTAAACATTACGCATTTTATTAAAGAATTTTCATCTTTAAGGGTAAAATACATATGACCTGTATAGTGATTTTTAAAGTTAGATATTTCTCCTTTTACAAGTACACTATTTAACATTTCATCATTATCTATTTTACCCTTTATATATTTATTTAAATCTGTTACTGTTATTGGATTTATTTCCATTATATCATCCCTTTAAGCCTTGGTTTATTTTTTGTCTTCTTCTGGCATTTGAGCTACTACACTTGCAAGCACTCCATTTACAAATGATGAAGATGATTCCTCTCCATATTTTTTTGCACAATTTACTGCTTCATTTATTATTATTTTGTATGGTATTTTTTTGTATTCTATTTCATATATTGCAAGTTTCAAAATAGCTAAATCGACAGTAGATAATCTATCTATTGTCCAACCTTTTTTTAAGTTTTGAGAGATTTTTCCTGTTATTTCTTCGTTATTTTCTTTTATTCCTCTTGCCATATCTTTTACATATTCTCTTACTCTAGGATCTTCTACCTCTTGGCAATCCAAAAATAATTTTACTTGATTTCTACTATTTTGTTCTTGTATTTCTTGGCTATATATGTAGCAAAATGCAAGCTCTCTTTTTGATATTTCTTCCATTTATTTCCCCTTATAATCTGTCTATAAAATTTTTTAATTTTTCTTTTACTTCAAATTTGTTATTTTGAATGTAATTTCCTATGTATATTCCTAAACAAATAAATACTATCCATATTATTAAGTCGTATAAATGCGTGCATAGTATTAATATTGCAATTATTGCACCTATTATTGCACCACCGTATTTTGCTAAGAATTTTTTTACTTCATCCATAATAAACCTCCAAGTTTTACTTTTAAGCGTTTTCTTCTTGTTTTACCATATCTTTTACGTTTATGTCCAAACTTTTTACATCAACATCTATAGATTTTTTTATTGCATCTTTTACTTTTATTTGTATGTTATTGCTTAACTCTTTTATTACAGCATTCTCATCAACTTCTATTGTAAGACTAACTGATAAATCGTTATTTTCGTCCATATCTATATAAGTTTTAGAACTTTTAACACTGTCAAAACCAGATACTATAGAGTTTACAATGCTTGTTATTGTTTCTTTTGTTATTAATAATTTACCATCTTCGTTTTGTAGTAAAATTCCTTCACTTAATTTTTCTTCTTTAGTTTTAGATATAAAGAAGATTCCCTTTATTGAGCATATTAATAGGAACACATTAATTCCAATTAAAACATTACATATAGTTTGATTTGTAATTACGTTTAGCGCTATTACATAAATAGATGTTAAATCAAGCCATCCAAATATTAAACAGCTGCTAAGTACAACTCCTAAAAGTATTAGTGTAGAAAAAACGCATAATATTATTTTGTCTATTGCTTTCATTATTACCTCCAATAATTCTTATAAAGGCACGTTTTTCCGTGCCTTTGTAAGTTTTTATTCATTTGATTTTTATTTATCTTCTTCTTCTTTTTCTTCTTCAGAATCAGTTACAGATTCTGTATTAACTCCTTGTACATGTACATTTACAGCTACAACTTTAAGTCCTGTCATTCCTTCTACTGCTGCTTTTACTCTATTTTGAATATCGAATGCAACATCTGGAATTCTTGAGCCATATTCAACTATAATGTTTACATCTATTTTAGCTTCTTTTTCGCCAACTTCTACTTTTATACCTTTAGATAGGTTCTTTTTTCCACTTAAAACTTCTGATATGCCACCTGCAAATCCACCTGCCATAGCATATACTCCAGGAGCTTCTGAAACAGCTTTACCTGCAATTACAGATACAACATCATCTGCTATTTTTATGCTGCTTGTTTCTCCTTCTTTATTTTCAACAACAATTTCACTTTCTTTTTCTTTTATGTTTTCGTCCATAATAATACCTCCATATTTTTATTATTTGTCTATTGTTTAATTTTAATTTGCAACTACTTATAGTATACCAATTTATTAGAAAATTTACAAGATAATTTTCATTATTTATTAGGATAAATTTTTAGTTAGTCAATAAGCTATTTATGATAGTGTTGAATTTTATATAATTCTATGCTATAATAGGTAATTGTAAGTTATTTTTTACCTGTAAGCAAATTATTTTTGCTTAGGACCGTACATTTTTGAAAAAACATCTACAGGAGGAGAAAAACTATGGAAGTTGAAGAGCTTTTAAAGCCCTTCCCGCATTTAATAGATGCGGTAGAGTTCGATCGTTGCTATAAGGATATTATTGTTGAAACCACTGATTCTTCAGTAATTGTTATCCCTAGCAGAAACCTCAAGATTAAAGTTTCGCTTTATGGAAGTTCGCTTGTTCGTTCGTTTATATTCTATTGTGAAAATGAAGAAAAAAGCATCCTTTCCCTTAAGAGCACAGCTAGTAATCTAAAGTGTTCTTGTTTACTCATTGAGTTACCACATCGTTGTTTTCAAACCCTCTACGTTTCTACTCAGGAGCACAACATCTACATTTTTCCAAGTGTTTGTGTGAAAGACTTGTCTTTACATACAAGTTCTGGCTATGTTGAAACTGATTGTTCCTTTAAGTCGGTTACTATCAATACCTTAAGTGGTACAATTGATCTGCGAACCATTGCAAGAGCAAATATTTCTCTTAAAATTTCTTCGCTATCTGGCTTAATTTTAGCAGATTTTAGTGGAATTGGTTTCTGGGACGCTAACGTAAAGTCTAAGGAAGGTGAAGTTCGCCTTCGTCCACTGCGCAAGCTAGGACATAGGGCAATTGGGTCTGTAAAAACTCGTACTGGCAATATTCGAATTATTTATTAAGTCCATAGTCCCCGCAAAGTTTAAAACTCTGCGGGGATTTTTCTTCTTTATTCTATTTTATTATCCATGCATTATTTGCATTTTTTTTGCCAGTAAAATCGGTAGCTTTACAAGAAGCAACTGGATATAAGTAGTCACTAATGTTTCCTACAGCTCCTTTTGAGTCTATCATATAATGACCATCTATTGCTGGTTTAGTACATCTAATTCCGAAATCCACATTATTACTTGAAGTATATACATATCGAGAAGCAATCCAATAAGTGCTTGATGTTAATAGTACAGTTTCAGCTTCACCATAGTTTGCACTATTTATTGATATTCTATATAAAGTTTTGTGTTACTGTTACCATTGATGTTATTGAACCTGCTTCTCCCTTCCACACTCTATATATTTTATTTTTCAATTCTATCTTTTCTTCTCCACTTTTTAATATACTACTTGCCTTATTAAAGATATTTTCAATTATACTATTTACTCGTTTTATTACCTTGCATAAAAAATTCTTTAAAATACTACCACTTTTCATTAAATCTCCTCTTTTCATTTTATCTTTAAGTATATAAATTAATGAAAAAGAAAAAGCTTAAAACTCTATACGGTTCTAGGTTTTCATTGTTTTATGAATTATAAATTTATATATTTTTTTACAGCAAATTTTATATTCAAAAATTTATATTTTTAATTGATTTTATTGTTAGTTTATGGTATAAGTATTTTGTAATTAAGTTATATACTTAACGATAATTTTATGTTCTTTTTATCATTTTTTCGCTATAGCGAAATTTTTTATTGTAAAAGAAAAAAATCTTGTGACATAACTATCACAAGATCTTTTAATTTTTATTTATAATTTATGTATCGCAAAATTTTTGTAACTTTTTATTTCCCATTTTTTAATACATTTTCTACTTCTTTTATACTAAGTTCTACTATTTCTGCTATTTCATCCATTTTCATATTCTTTTCAAAAAGTCTTTTTATCATTCTCGTTTTTTCTGTTTTTTTGCCACGCTCTTCTCCAATTTTTTTGCCACGCTCTTCTCCAACTTTTTCTCCAATTTTTTTGCCTCGTTCTTCTCCGACTTTTTCTCCAATTTTTTTGCCTCGTTCTTCTCCAACTTTTTCTCCAATTTCTCTGTTAGTTTCCATTTCTGCATTATAACGCATTATGCTCCATTCTCGTTCTTCGTATCTTTCGCGTTCTTTTGGATCTTGGCTTAGTTTATCTAGTTCTTCTACTGCTTTATT
>OLGZ01000503.1_pt1 | contig 30675 bp, 24 predicted proteins | sample 1605981 | NCBI WGS metagenome assembly OLGZ01 (sample SAMN03283291) | human gut metagenome | biome: human-associated habitat; material: feces | host: Homo sapiens | place: Peru | collected 2012 | reverse complement strand
CTTAATCATGGTATGACATTTAAAGAAATTGCTAAATTTTTATCTAAAGATCCAACCACAATTTCAAAAGAAATTAAGAAACATAGGATAAGAAAAGAACCTAATCCTAGTTTAAATAATGCTACTCCTTATGATTTAGCACAAATACTTTTAGATAAAGATGTATTAAAAAAGTTGAATCTTCAAAAGGTTCCAGCCAATGAGATTCAACTTAAGCCAAAATTACTAAAGAAAAATTAATTTAAATTAAAGTTTTACATATACCCAAGTAAAGTTTTAATTTAAAATTACATTATCCAACGAGTGGAATTTACTAAAAAAATTTTAATCCCAGTCGTTTATTTGTTATGCAATTTTTTAAAATTTTTCTTTATCATAACTATATTTTATCATATTTTTATGCAAAATCACAACAAAAAAGAGAAAAAATCCTTTATTTACTGGACTTTTCTCTTGGATTAGTAAATTCAGCCAAAAGTGGAATTTACTTTTATATTTAACCAAAAATAATGGTATTAACACTACTTAATTTTCAAAAGTGGCTATTTTAATGGATAATTTTTGGAATATAATTTTTTAATATTTTTGATTTTTTTATTTATCCATATCCTATTTTTCTTAATTTGGGAAAACTCTTTATTTTCTGGTATTTTTATGGTATAATGGAAATTGTAAATTAAAATTTAAAGGAGGATTTTTACTATGATGTGGGTTTTATTAGTATTATTAGTTATAATAGTAGTCATAGCATTTAATTCAATTAAAGTTGTAAGACAATCTGAGGTTTATATTATAGAAAGATTGGGTAAATTCCACAAGGTTGCTGATGCAGGTCTTACCATTATAATTCCATTTATTGATCGTGTTAGAAGTGTTGTTAGCTTAAAACAACAAACAATGGATGTACCACCACAAAATGTTATTACTAAAGATAACGTAACCATTACAATAGATACAGTTGTGTTCTATAAAGTAACAGATCCAGCAAAAGCTGTATACGAAATTCAAAGTTTAAAGAAAGGTATTGAATATTTAGCAATTACTACAATACGTGATATTGTTGGTAAAATGGATTTGGATTCTACATTTAGTTCAAGAGATATGATTAACGAGCAATTAAGAGCTATTCTTGATGAAGCAACAGATTCTTGGGGATGTAAGATTGATAGAGTTGAAATAAAAGATATTACTCCTCCTGCAGACATTAGAGATTCTATGGAGAAGCAAATGAATGCAGAAAGAACAAAAAGAGCTCAAATTTTACAAGCAGAAGGTGAAAGACAATCTGCTATTACACTTGCACAAGGTAAAAAGGAAGCTGCTATATTAGAAGCTGAAGCCGAAAAGGAATCTAAAATTAGACGTGCCGATGGTGAGGCTCAAGCAATTAGAAAAGTTGCAGAAGCAAGAGCTGATGAAGTACATATGGTTTATGAAGCAATGATGAAAGCAAAACCAAATGATACCCTAGTTCAATTAAAATCTTTAGAAGCTTTAAAAGATATTGCAAATGGAGAAGCAAACAAAGTATTCATTCCATTCGAAGCAACATCTGCCCTATCTAGTTTAGGAGCAATAAAAGAAGTATTAAAAGACGAAAAAGATAATAAAAAAGAAAATAAAGAATAATCTTTAACTTAAAATTTTATTAAAAATAATACATTGAATAAGAATATAAGAATCAAAACAAAATGACTCATTTAAAATCAAATATTCTTTTTCAATTGTATTATTTTTTTGCCAATTAATTTATTATTTTATTTCCATATTTTCAGGAGTAGTACATTGGAAAAATATATTGCTTTTTTTTATTATAAATGCTATTATTTTTATAGATTAACTTACTAAGGAGAAATTCTATGGTTGGAGAAAAATTTAATTTTTACGATTCAGCATCATTAAAAACATATAATTTAGATAAAAATATGCGTTACGAGCTATCTGTATTAGATAGTTTGGATGCTATGACTAAGCAACATTGCGAAAATGTTGGTGATTTGTGTGGAAGAATTTGTCAGCAGTTAAGATTAAATAAAAAGTTTACCGTACATGCAATTGTTTGTGGCTATTTGCATGATATTGGTAAATCAATGATTCCTGCTGCAATTTTGACTAAACCTGCTAAACTTACAGAAGAAGAATTTGAAATTATGAAGACTCATACAACTTTAGGATACAAAATTTGTATGGATGATTTAAAACTACGTCCTTATGCAGAGGGAGCTCTTTATCATCATGAGGCTTTAAATGGTTCTGGTTATCCAAGTGGACTTACTGCAAAAGATATTCCTTTCGTTGCAAAAATAATTCGTGTGGCAGATGAATATGATGCATTAGTAACTAAAAGACATTATACAACCCACGTTCATATTTCTGAAACGCTTCAAGACTTAATAAAAGATACTAAACCCGCAGATATAAAAACTACTGTTGCACTAGGTCAACTTTCGGAGAATTCTCAAATGGGAAAGATTAGTCCTGTTATATTAAAGGCATTGTTTAAAATTGTTATTGAAGATACTAAATATGAAATTAGTCTTGTTTATGATTATGTGGATTATTTAAAAGAAAATATTAAGCGTTTAGAGCTTATTGATTCTTACAATGCTAAAATGCAAAAAACAGATAAACAAAAGAAACGTGATTATTATAAAGAAGGTATGGAAATGTTATTTTCTACTGGTGAAACTTTCCAAAATTACCATCAAATTATGCAAGAATATAGGACTACATTAGCAAATAAAAATCAAAGAATTACAGATTTATATAATGAAATAAAAATTATTAAACAGCTTAAAGTTTAAATTTATACAATATTTTGTTCTAAAAAGTTAATATGCCTTTCCTCATATATAAAAAAAAGACTTGAGATTTTATTAAAAATTTCAAGTCTTTTTTACAGTATAGCGCACTTATTCATCTAGTCCAAAGCTTACTCCTAATGCGCTGTTTATTTGACTCATTATACTTGCATCGTCTATATGCCCTATTTTTTCTTTAAGCCTACTTTTATCTATTGTTCTTATTTGCTCTGCAAGTACTATTGATTCTGTTTTTAATTTACTATTTTCTGGACCAATTTCTATGTGTGTAGGTAGTTTGCTTTTTCCCATTTGAGAAGTTATTGCTGCTGCTATTACTGTTGGACTATGTTTGTTTCCCATATCGTTCTGTATTATTACAACAGGTCTTATCCCTCCGTTGTTCTGAACCAACAACAGGGCTTAAATCAGCATAAAACATATCTCCTCTTTTTACTATCATATTTTTCACTCCTAATGTTTTATATAACTTTAGATTTGTTGCCTGATATATTTTAATATTAGTTTTAAGATCTATAGTAAAATTTATTTTACTGTTATCTCAGTATATAATATGTAGATTTTTGTTTTTTTGCTATTATCCTGCAATAATAATTTTGTAATTTTTCCTTGTTTTTTGTCGATATATAGCTCTTTGTATCTTATTTTTTCTGTTTTATTTTCTACTGTTATTATTATGTTTTCGTCGTTTTCTTCTATTTTTTTATTCTCCGTAGTTTTGTATTCTTCTATGAAAGAATTAAGCCACAAATTGTTATTATAAATGTATGGATAATTGGTTTGAATTTTATTTAGATTAAGCTTTGTATTTTTTATTTCTAGTGTTCCATTTTTATATGATAATGTAACACCTTTTATGTTTTCTGGTTCTAATACTTCTTGTTTGTCCTCTTGACTGTTATGAATTTGCTTTATTTTATATTTGTTTGTATTTTTATTACTTTCTATTGTTATTTCGGCTGTTAGTTCATATTCACTAATATTTTTTATATATTCTTCTATTTGCTCTAAAGTTTTGTTACTGATATTATTTCCAATATTTGAATTTTTATAATCTTTTTTTGTAATGTTTTTTATTAAAAATATAATTTCTATTATGCACACTATAGAAACAATTATGATTATTATTTTTTTATTAAATTTAATTTTATATCACATCCTTTTTATATTAGAAAAAACTTAAAAATTTTAAATTTTTAGTTCTTCATTTTTCTTTTTTATAATTTTCTATTAAATTGAAAATTTTAAATAAATTTATTATGCACAATATTTTATTTATTCCGGAAGGGCATATTGACTTTTCTAATAAATAAACTAAAAAAATTAAAGTAGAAGTTTGTTTTCTACTTTAATTATATTGTATAGTTTTTAAAATATTCTTTTAGTGCATTTTCTACTTCTTCTTTACTTTCTAAAGTATTTATTATGCTTCTAAATTGGCTAGAATTTTTCATGTTTTTGGTATATGCACTTATATGTTTACGCATTTCTCTTACTGCTATAAATTCGCCTTTTTCTTCTATTTCCATTTCTAAGTGTTTTATTATTGTGTCTAGTTTTTCTTCATCTGTTGGATTTGGTAATACACTTCCTGTTTTTAAATATTCTACTGTTTGTTTAAATATCCAAGGATTTCCTAAAGAAGCACGTCCTATCATTATTGCATCTACATTAGATTTTTCTAACGCTTTTTTTGCTTCATAGCAGTTTCTAATATCTCCATTTCCAATAACCGGAATATTTACACTTTCTTTTACTTTTTTTATTATATCCCAATCTGCTGAGCCAGAATAGTATTGGCTTCTGGTTCTTCCGTGTACTGTTATAGCAGATGCTCCTGCTTTTTCTATTATTTTTGCAGCTTCTATAGCCACTATATGTTCTTGGTCCCAGCCTATTCTCATTTTCACTGTTACTGGAACACTACTTGCATTAACTGCTGCTTTTACTATTTTTTCTACTAATTCTAGATTTAATAATAGCTTGCTTCCATCACCGTTTTTTACAACTTTTGGAGCAGGACATCCCATATTTATATCTACTATTTGACCTATTTTACTTGTAAAATCTGCTGCATATGCAATTGCCTCTGGGTCGCTTCCAAATATTTGTACTGCAAGTGGCTTTTCTTTATCGCAAGTTTTTAATAAAAGCTTTGTTTTTTCGTCTTTATAAAGAAGAGCTTTGCTGCTTACCATTTCTGTGTATACTAGCCCTGCATTATTTTCTTTGCATATTAATCTAAATGGCAGGTCTGTAATACCTGCCATTGGTGCTAAAAATATATTATTTTCTAAATCTACATTTCCTATTTTCAAAATTTACCTCTTTTTAATCTATAAATATTGCCTTTTGTCTTCTTCCGCTTATGTTTAAAAGTAGACCTATCATTATTAAGTTTGTTAAAAGTGAACTTCCTCCATAGCTTACAAAAGGAAGTGGTACACCTGTAATTGGTAATAATCCCATTGTCATTCCTATGTTTTCTGTCATATGAAATAAAAATATTCCTGCAATTCCTATTGCTATATATGAACCTAAGTTGTCTTTAGCTGTTTTGGCTACATATACTGCTCTTGTAATTAAAATTATATATGTAATTATAACAGTTGCTGCAACTATAAAGCCCATTTCTTCACCAATTACTGCAAATATGAAGTCTGTTGTTTTTGGATATAAGAAACCAAGTTGTGTTTGATTTCCCTTTAAAAGTCCCATTCCTAAAAATTCCCCAGCACCTATTGCAAGTTTAGATTGTATTACATTATATCCTGCTCCTCTAGGGTCTAAATTTGGATTTAAGAATACATCTATTCTTGTTTTTGCATGTTCTGGTAAAACAAAGAAATATAATACAGGTAGCATTATTACTACCAATAAAATACCAGTTATTATATACCTCTTCTTTATTCCAGATGTAAATAACATAAATACTGTTGCAACTACAAATGTAAGTGCTGTACCATAATCTGGTTGTTTTATGATTAATAATGTTGGTATTCCAACAATTATAAGTGCCATTAATAGTTTTAAAGGTTTGCTGATTGCATTTTTTTCTCTAGATTGTATTCTTGATATGTATGTTGCTAAAACTAAAATTACAATTATTTTTGCAAACTCTGATGGTTGTATTGATATTGAACCTATATTAAACCAGCTGGTTGCACCATTTATTGGTTCTGTGAACAAGACTGCAACCAATGTTATTAGCATAAAAACATAGAGGATTGGCGATATTTTTGATATTGTATTATAATCTACAAATATTACTATTATCATAATTGGCAAACTTATTAATAGCCACATTATTTGTTTTTTAAATTCATCAAAGTTTGTTCCTTGTGTGGCTGAAAATAATGAAACTAACCCAATTGCAAGTAATATTCCAATACAAAATAAAATTCCCCAGTCCATATTTTTAAATATTTTTTTTATCATTCTTTAAACCTCTTTAGTCTTGTTTGCTTCTGATTCGTTCTTTTCTTGGTTATCTTTTTTAGGTTCTTTTTGCTTTGGTTTTGTAGTATTCTTTTTACTTTTCGATTTTGGTTTTGGGTTATTTTTTGTTGCTTCTTCAGCATTTTTTTCAGTTATTTCTTTTGTATCTTGTACTTCTTCTTTGTTTTCTTGTTTTTCTTTTTCTTCTTTTACATCTTCTACTATTTCTTCTGTTTCTGTATTTTTTGTTTCTTCTACAACTTCTTTTTCTTCTACTTTTTCTTCTTTATTTTCTTCTGCTTTTGGTTCTTCTTTTTTTACAAGATGTTCTTTTATTCCCGCAATAGGAATGTTCGCATATAATGCAGGTGCACCAATTGTTCCATCTTCGTTTGTTCTGTTGGTTAATTTTACGTCTATTTGGTTTTCATCTACATCTATGTATTTTTTTATTATATCTATAATTTCTTGTCTCATCATATCTAGGAAGTCTGCAGACACATTGGCTCTATCTTGTGTTAATACTAATTGCAATCTTTCTTTGGCTGTATCTTTAGATTTTTCTTCTAATGCATCTTTTCTTCCCATTTTTTTAAAAAAGCTTATAATATTTTCAAACATCTTTTCCTCCAATAATTATTTTTTTCTAAATATTCCCTTTATTTTAGCAAAGAATCCTTCATCTTTTCCCGGAATTGTAACATCTATGTTGTCTCCTAAAATTCTTCTTGCAATTTCTAAGTAAGCTTTTCCTGAAGGAGCTTTCTTATTAATTACTGCAGGTTCTCCTTTATTTGTTTGAGTTATTATAAATTCATCATCTGGAACTACACCAATAAGGTTAATTGATAGAAGGTCTACGATGTCGTTTACATCCATCATTTCGCCTTTTTTAACCATATTAGGTCTTAATCTATTTATAATAAGCTCTGGATTTTTTATTTCTGATGCTTCTAGTAATCCTATTATTCTATCTGCATCTCTTATTGAAGATATTTCTGCATTTGTTACAACAACTGCTCTGTCGGCACCAGCAATTGCATTTTTGAAACCTTGCTCTATTCCTGCCGGACAGTCTATTAAAATATAATCGAATTCTTCTTTTAGTTTGTTAGTTAGGTCTTTCATTTGTTCTTCATTTATAGCACTTTTGTCTCTTGTTTGAGCAGCTGGAAGTAAAAACAATTGTTCAAATCTTTTGTCTTTTATAAGAGCTTGTCTTAGTTTGCACTTTTCTTCTACAACATCTACTATGTCATATACAATTCTGTTTTCTAGTCCCATTACTACGTCTAGGTTTCTTAAGCCTATATCAGTATCTACTAATACTACTTTTTTGCCATTTAGGGCTAGGGCAGAACCAAGATTTGCTGTTGTAGTTGTTTTTCCTACTCCACCTTTTCCTGATGTTATTACTATAACCTCTCCCATAGAATCCTCCATTCCATATTATTATTGCCATTTATAACAAACTTTTATAGATTTTTTATATCCATAATTTTCTATAAATATATTATACGCAAAAGGGCAAAAAGTCAAGTAAAATTGCGTATTTTGCATTTTATTTTTTTGCATTTTATGGTCAGTTTTCTTGACATAGTTGAAGTTTAATACTATACTAAATTTGTAAATTTCTATTATTAATTTCTTAGGAAAATTACAATAAATTTAAAATAAATATTTTTCCTTAAGAAATAAAATTATTGCATAAGAAATTTATTATATAAAAATTCTTGTGCAAAGACAAATTATACATTATTTTTAAGGAGGTTACAATGGACAATTTAGTTGAAATTAGATGGCACGGCAGAGGCGGTCAAGGTACAAAAACTGCTTCACTTCTGCTTGCGGATGCTGCATTTAATACTGGCAAATATATTCAAGGTTTTCCAGAATATGGTCCAGAAAGAATGGGAGCTCCTATTACTGCTTACAATCGTATTAGTAATAGTCCTATTGTTATTCATAGCAATATTTATGAGCCAGATTATGTTGTTGTTGTAGATGATACACTTTTAGAAAGTGTTGATGTTACTGCAGGTTTAAAGGAAACTGGTGCAATTGTTATTAATACTGTTAAAGATGCAGATTATTTGAAGAAAGTATTAAAAGGTTATAAAGGAAGAGTTTATTGTATTGACGCAAGAAAAATTTCTGAAGAAGCTTTGGGTAAATATTTTCCAAATACTCCAATGCTTGCCGCTATTGTAAAGGTTGCAGGTATTATGAATGAAGAAGATTTTTTGAATGATATGAAAGGATCTTTTAAACATAAATTTGCTAAAAAGCCGGAAGTTATAGATGGAAATATGAAGGCTTTGGAGATGGCTTTAGCAGAGGTTAAACAAGTTTATTAAAAAGTATAAAATATAACCTAAATTAAATTGATAAAAATTCGACATAATTATAAATATTGAAAAAGGAGGAAAAAAAATGGCAGAAATGCATATAAATAAAAACACACCAGTAGAAGATATTACTCCTGGTGGAGTTATTTATCAAGCTGGAAATGCCAGAGAGTTCAAAACTGGTGACTGGAGAAGTATGTGCCCTGTTTGGATTGAAGAAAAGTGCACTCAATGTGGTCTTTGCTTCCCTGTATGCCCAGATGATTCTATTCCAGTTGATAAAGAAACTTTTAAGAGAAAAGATTTTGATTATGATTATTGCAAAGGATGTGGCGTATGTAGCAAAGTTTGCCCATTCGGTGCAATTGAAATGAGGGAAGGAGTTGATAAGTAATGAGTATTAGAGAACGTTTAAGTGGAAATGAAGCTTCTGCTGTTGCTATGAGACAAATTAATCCAGACGTTGTTGCAGCTTTCCCTATTACACCTTCTACAGAAATTCCACAATACTTTTCTACTTTTGTAAGTAATGGTCAAGTAGATACAGAGTTTGTTGCAGTTGAAAGTGAGCATAGTGCTATGAGTGCTTGTATTGGAGCAGAAGCAGCTGGTGCTAGAGCAATGACAGCAACTTCTTCTAATGGTTTATCTTTTATGTGGGAAATGCTTTACATCGCTTCTGCCTCAAGGCTTCCTATTGTTCTTTCATTAGTAAATAGAGCAGTTTCTGGTCCTTTAAATATTCATAACGACCATTCAGATGCAATGGGAGTTAGAGATGCTGGATGGATTATGCTTTTTTCTGAGAATAATCAAGAGGCTTATGATAATTTAATTATGGCACATCAAATTGCAGAAAATAAGAAGGTTATGCTTCCTTTAATGATTTGCCAAGACGGATTTATAACATCTCATTCTATAGAAAATATAGAATTAATTGAAGATGAAAAAGTAAAAGAATTTGTTGGTGCTTATAAACCAGAACATTATCTTTTAAATAAAGAAGAACCAATTGCAGTTGGTCCAATGGATTTACAAGCTTATCTTTTTGAGCATAAATACCAACAATCCGAGGCTATGAAAAATGCAAAACAAGTTATTTTAGATGTTGCAGAAAAGTTTGAGAAAATAACAGGAAGAAAATATGGTTTCTTTGAAGAATACAAGTTAGAAGATGCAGAAATTGCTATCGTTTGTATGAATTCAACTGCTGGAACAACTAAGGCTGTAGTAGATTCTTTAAGGGCTCAAGGTATAAAAGCTGGTTTATTAAAAATACGTGTATTTAGACCTTTCCCTGCCGAAGAAGTTGCAAAAGTTTTATCTAATTTAAAAGCTGTTGCAATTTTGGATAAATCTGATAGTGTTAATGCTGCTGGTGGACCTTTATTTGAAGATATTACATCTGCAATGTATGCATTTAGCGATGAACATGTGCCAATGGTTAATTACGTTTATGGTATTGGTGGAAGAGATACTACAACTAAGGACATTGAATCCGTATATAAAGATTTACAAGATATAGTATCTGAAAAAGAAGTTAAAAATCCTTATAGATTTTTAGGTTTAAGAAAAGGAGGTAAATAATTTATGGCTTACAATTTAAAAGAAGTAGTTGCAACAAAACCCTCAAGATTTACAGCAGGTCATAGAATGTGTGCTGGTTGTGGAGCACCCCCTGTTGCAAGAATGGTAATGAGAGCTTTACACGAAAACGATCATGCAGTTGTTGCAAATGCAACTGGATGTATGGAAGTTTCTACTTGTATATATCCTTATACTGCTTGGACCGATTCTTATATTCACACTGCATTTGAATGTGCTGCAGCAACATGTTCTGGTGTTGAAGCTGCTTATAAGTCTCTAAAAAAGCAAGGTAAATTAGATGAAAAAGATGGATCTCAAACAAAATTTATAGCTTTTGGTGGAGATGGTGGAACTTATGATATAGGTCTTCAGTCTCTTTCTGGTGCAATGGAAAGAGGTCACGATATGACATATGTTTGCTATGATAATGGTGCATATATGAATACTGGAATTCAGCGTTCTTCTGCAACTCCAAAATTTGCAGATACAACAACATCTCCAGCAGGTTCTGTAATTCCTGGAAAAATGCAATCTAGAAAAGATTTAACTCAAATAATGGTATCTCATCATTTACCATATGTTGCTCAAACAGCTGCATTTGCAAATTTTAAAGATTTGTACGAAAAAGCTGAAAAAGCAATATACACAGAGGGAGCTACTTTTCTAAATGTTTTAGCACCTTGTCCACGTGGCTGGGGCTATAATACAGAAGATTTAATGAAAATTAACAAACTAGCAATAGATACTTGTTACTGGCCTTTATTCGAGGTTGTAAACGGAGTATATCACGTTACATATAAGCCAGCAAAGAAATTACCTGTTGAAGAATTTTTACGTCCTCAAAAGCGTTTTAAGCATATGTTTAAGCCAGGAAATGAATGGATGATAGAAGAATTTCAAAAAGAGGTTGACAAAAGATGGCAAGAATTGTTAAACTTAGAAGAGATGACAAATAAAGCTTAAACGAAATTAAGTAGTAAAATTAACAGTTTTCGTCCAAAAATGGACGTCCCCTTTGGGCGAAAACTAGAAATTGATATTAAGGTGGTGAATAAATTATGGCATATAAAATTACTGATAAATGTATAGCTTGTGGAGCTTGTGCTGCAAATTGTCCAGTTTCTTGTATATCTGATGCTGGTTCAAAATATGAAATAGACCCTTCTATGTGTATTAGTTGTGGAACTTGTGCTGCTGTTTGCCCTGTTGGTGCTCCAGAAGAAGAATAAAAATACTCCCCTTCTAAAATAGAAGGGGAATTTTTATATCTTTTTTAAGTGTTTTTTTCTAATTAATATAATAATTTGATAATGTATTGTTCTTCATACCTTGCGGTCGCAATTCAATCCCAAAGTTCTCGAGGAATTGCTCCATTCGCACTCGCTTCGTTCGTTTGGCGCTGCGCGGTATTTTAAACAATAATTATCAAATATTATATTAATTATATATATTTAATCACATTTATTTTTTTATAATAAATTTTATTCTTCTTCTGAATTGGATACGTGTTTTCTTTCTTCTTTTTCTAATTTTTCTAATGCTTCTAATTCTTTTAAGTCTTCAAGTTTTTCCGAATCTGAAAGCACATCTTGATTTGAACTCTTTATTACTTTTACTTCTTTTGCTTTGTAATTTTTATATGTATTAACATCATCTTTCTTAAATTGTACTTTTACTTCTTCTTTTAAAACTTCTACTGATGATATTGTTCCTTCCCCATCTTCTGTTTTTACTACTGAACCAACTTTAGGAAGCTTTTTTAGTTTTTCTTCATATACTTCTTGTTCGTATTTTAAGCAACACATAAGTCTGCCACAGTTTCCAGATATTTTAGATGGATTTAGTGATGTGCATTGTTCTTTTGCCATTTTTATAGATACAATGTCAAAGTTGTTTAAGAATGAACAGCAACATAGTTCTCTTCCGCAAACTCCATTACCACCTATTTTTTTAACCTCGTCTCTTACTCCTATTTGTCTTAATTCTATTCTTGTTTTGTATATAGCTGCTAAATCTTTTACTAAATCTCTAAAGTCTACTCTTCCGTCTGCTGTAAAGTAGAATATCATTTTTGAATTGTCAAATTTTACTTCTACATCTACTAAATTCATTATTAATTTATGTTCTTTTATTTTATCTTTGCATACTTTAAATGCAGCCTGTTCTTTTGCTTTGTTTTCTTCTTGTCTTTTTAAGTCTCTTTGGTTTGCAAGACGAATTACTTTTTTTAATGGTGTTGTAATTTTTTCTTCTGGTATTTCTCTTTTACCAATTACCACTTCTCCAATGTCTTCTCCCATTGATGTTTCTACTATTACTTTATCTCCTGCTTTTAATCTTATATATCCTGGATCGAAGAAATATACTTTGCCGGGTTTTCTAAATTTTATTCCTGCTATTATTTTCACTTAAAATTCCTCCCATATTTTCATTAATAAGCTATCTATGCTCATTTCGTAATTTGTATTTGAATTTAATTTTATTTTTGTGTTTTCTATATAGTTAATTATGTTTATGAATTTTACTCTGTAATCTTTTTCTTTACTTATATAATTATATACAATTACTGTCATATAGTCTAGTAAATCTTGTATAATCTCTTTAGAGTTATACAAAACGGTAAATTCGTTCATTTCTTGTACTATATTTTTTATGTTATTTGCTAATAGCTTTTTCATTGCTTTTTCTAACTCGTTGTATTCTTCTATGTTTTCATTTATTTTAGCCAGTCTGCCGAATGCTTCCATTACACATTTCTACTATGTTTTTAGAATTTACAACTATGTTATTTTTATTTATATAGTTTTCTATTTCCTTTGGTGTTAAATTTATAAAATTGATTCTCATACATCTAGATTTTACTGTGTTTAACATTTTATTTTCATTTGATGTAATTATAATAATTACTATGTATTCTGGGGGTTCTTCTAATGTTTTTAATAAACTGTTTTGTGCCTCTACAGTCATTTTTTCTGCTTCGTCTATTATAAAAACTTTTTTATTAGAAACTATTGGTTTTTGATAAACGTTTTCTTGCATTTCTCTTATTTGAGAAATTTTTATTGAGTTTCCATCTGGTATAATTTCTATATAATCTGGATTATTTCCAGATATAAATTTTATACAAGAATCACAAGTTTCACAATTGTTTTTTTTATCTGACAGACATAAGATATTTTTTGCAAATTCTTTTGCAATCATTTTTTTACCTATTCCATCATTTCCAACAAACATATAACTATGAGAAAAGCTTCCATTTTCCACAGATTCTTGCAAGTCTTTTTTTATTTTTTCATTTCCTATTATATCTGAAAAACTCAAATTTTTTCTCCTTTACATTATTTATATTCTTCTGCTTTTGTTATTTTTCCAAACTTATTTAGAGGCCAAAATCTTATTTCTGCTTTACCTTCTATTTTATTAATTGGTATGCATCCAAATCTTCTACAATCTACAGATTTTTTTCTATTGTCTCCCATTGCAAATATGTAACCTTCTGGTACAACAAAGTCTGTAAATGAGCCCCCCATAGAATCTGTTACAACAGTGTTGCTTAAATATGCTGATTCATCTAACTTTTCATCATTTATATATACTCCACCATCTTTTATTTCTACGTGTTCTCCTGGTAAACCTATTACTCTTTTTATATAACTTGTTTTTCCCCATTCTAACACATAGTAAGTAAATTTGCTAAATATGTTTGTTGGCTCACTTGCGTAAGTAGCAACTGGATTGTTTAAATCGGCAAACTCTTCACTTACAGATACTATTGTTGGAACTTCGAATGTTATTATATCTCCTCTTTCAGGAGTTTTATTAAATGTTCTTGTAAGTCTATTTAAAACAAGTCTTTCATTTGGTTTTAATGTTGGATACATTGATTCGTGCTGAACAACAGTTGGTGTTCCTACAAAATATCTTATTAATAATGCAAGTATTACCGCAATTACTATACATTCTATCCATTCCAAAATATTTTTTGTTTTTTCACTCATCTATTTTCCTCTTTTCTTTACATTGCATGTTTAGCTTTTTATATCTTTTAAAATTATTATTGTACTATTTTTTTACTGCTGGGATTCTTATTACAACTTCAGTTCCTTTGCCATATTCACTTTTTATGTCTATGCTACCTTTATTTTGTTCTATTATTTCCTTGGCAATTGAAAGGCCTAAGCCTGTTCCTCCCATTTCTCTTGAACGTGCTTTATCCACTCTATAAAATCTTTCAAAAATTCTATTTAAATCTTCCTTAGGTATTCCTATTCCATTGTCTATTATTTTTATATATGCATCATTGTAAACAAAACCTACATATATTTTTATGCTTCCTTCTTCTCCTGTGTATTTTATAGCATTTGATAATACATTCAATATAACTCTTTCTATTCCAGATTTATCTGCACTTATTGGTGGTACATCTGCTGTAACATAGCATTCTACATTTTGACGTTTTTTAGAAATTTCTATTTGTAACTTTTCTTCACATTTTTTAGCAAGTTCGCCTAAGTCAAATTCTGAGATTTCTCTTTTTATTCTATTTGTATCATATCTAGATAATGTTAGTAAATCGCTTACTAAACTTGCCATTCTTCTGCCTTCTGATGATATTACAGACAAGAATTTTTGTGTTGTTTCTTTATCATAATCGCCATCTTGCAATGTATCTGCATATCCTATTATTGATGTTATTGGTGTTTTTAGTTCATGTGATACATCTGCTACAAATTCTTTTCTCATATTGTCTAGTTTTACGTGTTCTGTAATATCTTGTATTACTGCTATTATTCCAGATGAAAAGTCATTTTCGTCTTTATATGCTGCAAAGAATATATTAACAATTTTTTCTCCAACTATAACTCTTTGCTCAGACTGTGCCCAGCTATCTAAATACATTATTGCATCCATTTTTATATTTACATCCAATTTTTTAAATATTTCTTCAAATGTTACTTCGTTGTTTATATTTAAAAGTTCTTTAGCTGCAGGGTTTATATGCATAATTTTGCCATTTTCGTCAAATGCAATAACACCATCATTCATATGTAATAAAATTGCTTCTATTTCTCTTTTTTGCCTATTAACATCATTCAATTTTTGGTTTAGCTCAATAGTCATTATACCAATTGCATTTGTTAAGGTATCTACTTCTGTTTTTCTTCTTTTTTTAGATACTTTGCCAACTTCTATTAGTTTTCCATCTTCTTTTCCTGTTACTTTTTCTGTTTCTTTAATTAGTTTATCCATTGGGTGTATAATATGTTTTACAACATATATTCCAACTAATAAAACAATGCAAGAAAATACTAATATTGAGCTTAATATTAGTATTTTTGTTTGCTGTATTTGAATATTGGCATTTTCAATTGGAGAGCCACTGTTTATTATTGCTATAAAAAATGCTCCGATTCCTAAAATTATAGCAATTCCTATTATATAAAATATTAATAATATTTTTGTTTGTATATTTTTCATCATTATTTTTACCTTATTTAGAAGCTAGGTAATAACCTATTCCTCTTTTATTAATTATTATTTTTGAATTTTTTGTGCTATCTCCAAGTTTTTCTCTAATTCTACATACAGTAACATCAACTGTTCTTATGTCTCCATAGTATTCATAGTTCCAAACTTTTTCTAAAAGTACCTCCCTTGTAACTGGCACTCCCGGTTGCATTGCTAAATATTTTACTAATTCAAATTCCTTTGGTGTTAATGATTTTACTTGACCTTTTACTCTTACTTCTACTTTTTCTAGATCTAATTCTAAGTCTCCAACTACAATTTTATTATTTTTCTTTTCATTCTCTTTTTTCTTGTCTTCTTTTTCGTCATCCATTTTTCTTAAATTGGCTTTTACCCTTGCCATTAATTCTCTAACACTAAATGGTTTAGTAATATAATCATCTGCACCTAATTCAAGCCCAACTATTTTATCTACTTCTTCGTCTCTTGCAGATAGCATAAGTATTGGAACACTGTAAGATTGCTTTATTCTTTTGCAAACTGTTAATCCATCCATTTTTGGAAGCATTACATCTAATAATATTAAATTAGGTCTTTTTTCAATTGCTAAATTTAATCCCATTTCTCCATCAGTTGCTTCAATTGTATTGTAACCTTCCTTTTGTAGATTATAAACTAATATATCTATTATTGGTTTTTCGTCATCAACAACTAATATTGTTTTTTTATTTGGATCTAATTCTTCTTTCATAGAGTACACTCCTTTTATTTTCTATAATTCTGGCTCATCTTCTTTTGCCTGTACTTTATTTTCTTTTTCGTTTGTTTTATTAGTACTTAAATTTCCCTTATTATCTTTGCTAATAGAATATTCTTTTTCGAATGCCTTTGAGTCTTCATATATTTGTATTAACTGGTCTACTGGCAATTCTTCTAACTTGCTTCCTTCTAAGTCTATTTTTATTCCTTTTGCATCATATAATTTTATTATTTCATTTTTTAATGTCTTGTCCATAGAAGCTAGTGAATTTAATATTTTTCCCTCTGCATTTATTTTAGTACCATCTGGCAATGTTATCATTGGTGAATGTAGCACTCCATTTTTAGCATCCGGGACGTCTTCTATGTCTATTTTACTTGCATCTTTTATTCCATAAGGCTCTGCAATTTTAGTTTTGATTATTCCCTCATATGTATCTATTATTAGGTCTTTAGAATTGCATATTGTTTTATAAGCCTCTAAATATTGTTCTTGTTCACTAAGAGTTTTATCACTTTTGTATTTTAGAGTTTTATATGTAACTATAGCATTATTTACATTTTGTAACTTCATTGCATTTTCGCTACTTATAACGCTTTGCATTACTGCATTTTGTTCTAAATTTTCCATAAAATATTGTGTAGATGCATCTATTTCTATTGCTTCTTTTGAACTTGCAATATTATTTGCTCTATTTGCAAGTGTTGTAATTGCAGGAACAGATGCAGCTCCAATTCCTGCAATTAAAGCAATTGATACAACACTTAATTTTATTTTTTTCTTATGATGCCTTTTTTGCCTTGGCATACTTTGCTTTTTTACAGCTTCTTGCCTTTGTGTTTTAGCCCCTGTATATTTTTTTTGTGATACAGTTTTGCCATATATATTTCCGGTATTTATTGCTCTTTGGTTATAATATTGGTCCATTTTTTTCCTCCAATAAAAAACTTCATTTTCGCATTTATTATACCTCTACTATTACATATTGTCAAAGCTTTTTTTCAATATTATTACTGGATTATTACATTTATATTATAGATTTTTCCGTTGTTTTCTAGTCTTATCTTATTTTGTTCTATTCTCTGATTATTGCAATACATTTCTACTTCGGAATTAAAACTTGTACTTTGACCTTTCTTTCTTGCAACTTGAATGTTGTATATGCTTTCTCCATATTTATATTTTATTTCATATTCTTTCCAAAATCCTGGTATATGTGGATTCATACTTAAATATCCATCTTTTATTTCGAGTCCTAATATATACTTTAACCCTGCAACTATCATCCAACTTCCAGAACCTGTATACCAAGTCCAGCCACCTCTTCCTGCTAAATTTCCCTGGCCATATATATCTGCTGAAATTACATATGGTTCTACTTTATATTTTTTTGCTTCTTCCCTTGTTTTTGCGTGTTCTATTGGGTTTATCATTCTATAGTACTCATATGCTTTTTCGTTTGAATTAAGCATTGCTTCTGCAATTATTGTCCATATTGCAGAATGAGTATATTGTCCACCATTCTCCCTTGTTCCTGGAAGATATGATTTTATATATCCAGGCTCTAATTTTGATTTTTCAAATGGAGGGTCTAATAATTTTATTATGCCAATTTCTTTATCTACAAGATGATTCTCTAAGCTCTCCATTGCAATATATTTTTTATCGTTGTCTCCTGCGCCAGATATTACAGACCAACTTTGAGATATGCTATCTATTCTACATTCTTCATTTTGCAAGCTTCCTAATACATCTCCAAAGTCTGTGTATGCCCTTTTATACCATCTGTTATCCCATCCATAGGTATTTAACGCTTTTTTTAATTGTTCTTGTATTAATTCATACTTTTGTGCTTTTTCTTCATCATTTTTCATTCTACAAATTGGTATGAATTTATTTAATACATCATACATAAAGAATCCAAGCCAAACACTTTCTCCAATTCCTTTTGTGCCAACATTACTAAGACCATCGTTCCAGTCTCCTGTTCCTATTTTAGGAAGGTTATGCTCTCCAAATTTTAATGCTTTTTCTATTGCCCTTATGCAATGATTATAAATTGATTCTTGCAAATTCGAGTCTAAATATAAGTCGTATCTTTCATTTTCACCTTCAGCTAACACTTTACCTTTTTTATATTTTATTTGTTCATCTAAAATACTATAATCGCCAGTAAATTCTATATAATCGCATACTACATATGCAAGCCACAATAAATCATCAGATATTCTGGTTCTTATTCCTTTGTTTGTTTCTTCGTGCCACCAATGTTCCACATCCCCTTCCTCGAATTGATGATTTGCGTGTAATAAAATTTGATTTCTCATTATTTTAGGTTCTACATATTTTATTCCCAGTGTATCTTGCAACTGGTCTCTAAAACCATAAGCTCCACCAGATTGATAAAATCCTGTTCTTGCATATAATCTGGAAGCTATTACCTGGTACATTAACCAGCCATTTAGTAATATATTAATAGACTCTACTGGAGTTTTTACTTGTATTCTATTTACAAGATTTTCCCAGTATTTTTTTACATTTATATATTCATCTTTACAATTACTTATATTGGCATATTTATAGGCTATGTCTTGACACTCCTCTTTTGTATTTTCTTCTCCTAATAGTAAAGAAATTTTCTTTGTTTCAAATGCTTCTATTATAACATAAAATTCTACTGCAATTATTCCATCCTCTCCATAAGAATTTTCCCTATTTAGCTCTATTTGATCTAGTCCTTCTGGATTACTTATTCCACCATTTTTTTCAAATGACGTTCTACTTCCTGTATATGAATTTATTTTTTCACTACTAGAAACATATAAAATTTTAGGTTCTTTTTCAATCATATTTACTGCTGTTATTAAATTAGATTTTTGATTATATTCAATATTTATATTTCCATTCGAATTACTGATGTTTTCACCTATTACTGGTTTTATATAATATATTAATTTTAGTCTTTTTCTTTGAGGATTTTTGTTTTCTAATGTTATTAAATTAATTTTTACGCTTTCTTCAGTTGGTACAAATACTTCTACTGTTTGCTTTATTTGGCTTGATGTGTGATTATATTTTGCATAACCAAAACCATATGTTATATAATAATTGTTTTCGTCTGGCATAGGGTTAAATCCTAAAGACCATTTTTTATTTGTTTCCATATCTTTTAAATATATTATTTCTGATGGAATATCTGTAACCTGATTATTAGACCACGAAGTTAATCTATTTGTTCTACAATTTGTTTTCCAAGTATATCCTCCCATTCCTTCTGTAGTAAGCGTTCCAAAATTCTTATTTGCTAATATGTGACTCCATACAGTAGGAGTTTTGTTATTTTTATTTACTGTTATTAAATATTCCTTTCCGTCTTCCGAAAATCCACCATATTCATTGTAATATTTTAGGTTATCCATATTTTGAATGCTTTGCTCTTCTTTTTCTATATTAAAGTAAATATTTTCTACATCTTTTCCAGTTTCTTTAACATTATCTAACATTCGAGCTTCCATATCTTCAACATACTGTTTTAAAGAACTGCAATTTGCATTTATAACAAGATTTGCACGCTGTTCTAGTAGTCGTTTTTCCTGCTTATTTTCTATGTTATTTAAGCAGAATATTCCTCCAGAAATATTCAATAAATATGCAATGTTTTTATTTAGAATAGCAGACTGCACAGCATCTTTTACATAATTTTCGTAAGATTCTTTTTCTTCGTTTAATATTACTAAATCTATTATAATATTTTTTGCTCTAAAATACTCATATGCATTTAATGCTTCTTTTACTATATCTATATCATTTATGTCTTTTATTTTTACTAATAATATTGGTAAATCACCGGAGATTCCATATTTCCAAAGTTCAGATGTTTCGTAGCTATGGTCTTTATTAAATACTCTTTTAATAGATACTTTTGGTACAAATAATAAATATGATAACATTTTTTGATATGTTATTATGTCTTGTCCTTTTACACCCAAATATCTATTTTCAGCTTCTACCTTTGCTTTTAATAATTCTTCTGTTCTTTTTATATTTTGATTATTTGTAAATTTGGCTAAATTTTTTTTTACTTCTTCTTTAAAATATCCAACTGAAATTATAAAATCTATATTTGCAACCTTTTCTGGCTCTATTCTAACTGTTTGTTTCATTGCTACTATTGGGTCTGTTGTATATCCTAACTTTCTGCTAAATGGTATAGAATTTTCTACTTCATTTGGAATATTGTAATTACATCTTCCTACAAATTTTTCTTTGTCTATTTCAAATTCTGGTTCTCCAACTCCACCTTCTTCTGAAATAAGTGTTACAGCCATATAAACATCTTTTTCGTTTTCTGTATGGGCTTTTCTCTTTACAACTAAAGTATTTAATTCATCTAAATATTCAAAATTTATAAACAAATTATTAAAAGCCGGATGTGCTAAGTCTTGTTTTTGCACAGATAATATTGGTTCTAAAAATCCTGTTATTTCTAATATTTCTTCTGTATTACCAATATTTTTAAGTTCTAGCCTTCTTATTTCTACTGGTTCATCTGTATCTGTTATTATTTTTGTTATTGTTTCTATATTTTCATCTTGCCTTTTTATTTTGTTCATTTCTGGTGCTAATTCTAAGCTTATTTTATCTGGTTTTGAGCCAATAGTTGCAAGTGTATTTGTCCAAATCTTTTTATTTCTTATATTTTTTATATAGAAAAATATTCCTTGGTTTTGCTCATTCTCACTACTATATCTATTTATTTGTAGGTCTTCGAACTTACTATAGCCATTTCCAAATTGATTCATTACTATTGTATATTTATCATTTGAAATTACATTAGAAATATTTAAATTTTCGTTTAATTTATTATACTTTCTTACTGCATAGTCATCATAATCTACATATTTTATTTTTTCTACTTTCTCTTTTTCTTCTTTTGTTATAATCATTTTTTCTGGCATTTTTTCTTGTAATAAAATTTCTATTGCTTGCATCTCTGGATTTTGCATAAATCGTTTTTGAAATATTTTATTATTTATTAGATTATTTATTGAAACTAATATTAATCCTTGGTGATGTGCCATATACGTTTTTACAGGTGTATATCCTTTGTTAGTTCTTCCTGGTGTAAAATCTATTGATTCGTAGAAGCCATATTTTCCATACATATTTTCCGACTCCAATTTTTTTAAGTTTTGAATTACCTGTTTTGGCACTTCGTTTATTGCTAAAATTGTTCCATAAGATGATATAACAATTTCATCTGATAATCCTCTCTTTAGTCCAAGCCAAGGTATTCCAAATGCTTTATATTGATAATTATTATTTAAGTCTTTTAAGTTAAATGCTGCTTCGGATATTCCCCAAGGTACTCCTAATTTTTTTGCATATTCCATTTGGCTCATTATCATAAATTTGCAAGATTCATCTAATATACTTGCTGGATATTGTGGAATATTTATATTTGGCATTAAATATTCAAATGCAGTTCCGGACCAAGATATTAGCCCTTTATAATTGTTAAGTGTTGTTAATGTTCTACTTAAGTTGTACCAATGTTTTTCCGACACATCCTTTTTGGCTATTGCAACTAAACTTGTTTGCCTTGCTTCTGATGCTAATAAGTCGTAATATGAATCTGTTAATTTTCCTTCTTCTAAATTAAATCCTACTGAAAATAATCTATTTTTTTCGTTATATAACTTAGAAAAATCTGTACTATTAATTATTTGAGTGGTAATTTCCAACATTAGTGAAACTTTATTTTTTGGTTCTATTTTCTCTTGATATTCACTTTTATCTTTTTTTAGTGTTTCTTTTATATTATTTAAAAATGTTTTTAAAACATACATATAACCAACAAAATTTCCACTATCTACAGAAGAAATATATCTTGGAATTAATGGTTCTAATGTTTCTATATTATACCAGTTATATAAATGTCCATTCCACTTTTGTAGACTTTGAATTGCCTCTAACATCTTGTATAGCAAATTTATAGTATCTTCTAAGTTTTCATATTTTAAATCGTAACTAGAAATTACACTTAAAATTCCAAGACCAATATTAGTTGGAGATGTTCTCATTACGATTTGTGGTTTTCTATCTTCTTGAAAATTATCTGGTGGTAAAAAATGACCTTTACTATTTAAATTGTCTTTAAAATAGCACCACGTTCTTCTTCCTACTTCATTTATATATTCTATTTCTCCTGTTGTTAACTCTGTTATTTTTTCTTGCTGTGGCTCTTTCTTAGATAATACGCACATTGTAAATGGTGCTAATATCCAAATAAGTCCAATTATAATTTGAGCAAATTTCACACATAAATTTGTTTTTACAAATATTCCAATAAAAATAAATATCGCTCCCAGTAAGAGATTTAAAAACATATTTTGATAGTAATTAAACAAATCCGTTTTTGAATTTTTCTCTGCCTCTTCTGATGTTATCCATTCTAGTAGATGTTTTTTGCTTTTATACATTCTATATAGCGTTTTTATTTCTGCTTTTATTCCTAAATATGCTTTATCTGGAATTACTGCAAAGTCTAATATACTTCTTATAAAGCTTGCTTTTAATCCAGAAATTGTATTTACAAATTTTTTTGTTCCTATATTAGCCTTATGCTTAGAAAATATTTTATTTATTAAATCTAATAAAAATGGTGTTATGGCAGATATTGTTGCAATTATTGGTATATACCACAAATTCACTTTATAAATACTTACTATTACTGCCCAAAGCATAATTAAAAATGCATTAAAAAATTCTTGTTTGCTTCTTATTATATTGCTTAAAATTTTATACTTGCTTAATTTGTTTAAAGGATTTTTCTTTGTGTCTCCATTCTTATTTTCTATTTTTCCTCCAAGCCACGGAATTAATTGAAAGTCTCCTCTTATCCATCTGTATAGTCTTTGTCTAAAGCTCATATAATTTGTTGGAGTACCATCCATTAGCATAATGTCTGATACGAGTCCACATCTTAAATAGCTTCCTTCTAATAAATCGTGACTAAGTACTGCATTTTCTTTTATCTCGTTATTTAATACTGTGGAAAAAACTTTTAAATCGTAAATTCCTTTTCCTGTAAAAATTCCTTCTCCAAAATTGTCTTGATAAGTGTCTGAAATTGCATTTGTATATGAGTCTGTTCCACCTTCTCCTGCATAGATTTGTGCAAATTTACTAGCTCTTGTTTCTAAAAGTCCTACACCAACACGTGGTTGCATTAAAGCATTTCCAGATATAACTAAATCTTCGTTTTCATTTAATATAGGTTTGTTTAAAATGTGTGCCATTGCACCAACTAATTCTATTCCAGAATTTAAGCTTAAGTCTGTATCTGCATCTAGAGTGATAATATATGAAATGTTAGGAATTTCGTTACTATCTCCACTATTTTTATAGTTTTCTATTGTATTTATTCTAAATGGATTTTCTATATTTTCTAGTAAATACTCATTAAACTGGTTAAGCATTCCTCTTTTTCTTTCCCAACCCATATATGCATTTTCTGCTTCATTCCATATACGCTTTCTGTATATAAAATTAAATTTTGGGAATTTACTGTCTGGATATTTTGTGTTTAATTTATTTACTTGCTTTATTCCTTCTTCTATTACTTCTGGGTCATATACCTCTTCTTTTTTAGAAGAGGTAGAACAATCCCCAAGTAGCGTAAAATATAAATTTTCAGTTTTATTTGCAATATAAAAAACTTCTAGTTTTTCAAACATTTTTTTAACTTTTTCTTTATCTTTTACAATGCTTGGAATTACCACCATTGTACTATATTCTTCTGGAATGCCTTGTCTAAAATCTATTTTGGGTATAAGTTTTGGTTTTACTATTTTGCTTAATACGAATTGAACTGTTTTTGTTACGATATTTTCTATTGGAATGATTAGCCCTAAAAATAATATTATAGAATATATAATCCCATATTCTATTGTACTTGCTAGGTTATAATATATTAGTGCTGAGGAAATTAGTGAAAATGCTATTGTTACACACCAAATAAAGCTAATATAATTATTAACTTTTTCTACTGTTTTCTTTATTCCAATACTTTTATTTTGAAGTACCTCTGCAAGTTTGTTTATTCCTTCATCTATTAAATAATATCCTATATGAGTTTCTTTAAAGTTAGAAATCTCTCCTGTTTCTAATTTTTCCTTTGCATTTTGGCTGAGTTCTAAACATTTTTTAGCAATATATATTTCTGATATTTTTGTTTTCTTAGCTATTTCACTTGTTTTGTTTCTGTAATATGTTTTTGTATTTACATTCATTTTTTCATATTGCATAGCAGGATCTTTTTTTAGTATTTCTTCTACTCCATTTATGGTTTCAAATATTTCTAAAAAGTTTATTCTAGATATATTTTTAAGTGTTAAAATAAAATTTCCTATTAAGACTTTTTTTACTGCAATATCAAAATGTTCCTTTTTTACAATTTCTTCTATGGTAGCACCAGTTTTATTTACCTCGTCTTCTAAAATATTAAAATATGCATAGCCTTGTCTTCCAAATTTTTTTAGTTTATATGCCATATATTCTATAAAAGAATTTCTCATTTTTGTTGGTCTTATTATTCCAATAACATTACTTGCTGGGATTTTTATTTTACTACTAAAAAATTTAGAAAGTATATTTTCTACTTTTGCCTTTTGCATTTGAACAGAATAAATATACTCACATATGTCTCTTATGTTTTCTATTAATGCAATTTGAATGAATAATCCAATATTCCATATTTCGTCCATACTAAGGCTTTTTTTGTTTTGATATGCTACAAGCATTTGCTTTAAATTTTCTTCGTCTATTTTTCCATCTGTATATGCAACCATTTCTGAAGCTAACACATAAATTCTTGCAAATCCTTTGTATCTTCCATTTGCAATTGCTAAAAAATTAGTATATTTTTTTAATGTTAGTTCTCCTATAATGCTTTTTATTGATTCTTCTATTATATAAAAATTATCTAAAATCCACTCACCTGCTGGATGAATTGGAATTCCTAATTCTATATGCTCATTTAATAATTTATAAACTTCTTTTATTACTTCAAAGTCCTCTTTAATTCTTGGTATTGGATATGTGTCTTTACTAGATTTGTCTGTTAATATATGATCAGATGCAATTTTTTCTAGATATGCATCTAGTTGTGCTTTATCTAATATAGCTCCTTTTATATTTAGTCTTCTTTTTTCTTTCAAAAAAACCACTCCTTGGATAATATGTTTTACACATATTTTCTCCAAGAAGTGGAAAACTTATACGTTTTTGTAAACTTATTGAAAATTTATTTAGTTGAAGTACTCTATTATTCCATTATAAATACCCCATGCAAGTTTTTCCTGATAAATTTCTTGTTGCAAAATTTGTTCTTCTTCTGGATTAGATAAAAAACCGCATTCTACTATTGCTGTTGGTATTTCCACTTGTTTTATTATATATACATTACTAATCTTCATGGGCACCCTTTTATTTTCTTTTTGTATTGTTTCATTTAAATTATTTTGTATTGATGTTGCAAGTTCTTTTCCTTGCTCATTACCGTCCTTGTAAAATGTTTGCCAACCGCTATATTGATTTTGTGGAATTTTGTTTAGATGTATGCTCACAAAAATATCTGCAGATGAATTATTACCTATTTTTACCCTGTTTTTTATATCTGATACCTTTTTTTCTCTTAATGTTTTTTTGTCTAAATCGTATATTGCATTTTCATCTGACCTAGTAAGTATTACATTTGCACCACTTTGCTCTAATAATTTTTGTAAATTTAATGCAATTTTCAAATTTATTTGAGCCTCTGATATTCCGTTCTCACTTGTGGCTCCACCATCTTCTCCACCATGTCCTGCATCTATTACAATTGTTTTATTGGTTACTGGTAAAGCCATTGTACTTATTGCATTTTTGTTTGTGTTTGAATATTGATATGAAAATATGCCTATTGGTAAAAGTACACTCATTAAAATAAAAGCTACTCTTCTTTTATTAATTATAAACATTCTTTTTAATAATCAGTTTTATTGTATCTGATTAATTCCTTTCTATATTATAGTTTATTACTCTTAATATATTCTATTTTATTAGATTTTATAACTAAAAAACTAAGTCTTATAGATTTCTCTATAAAACTTAGTTTTCGATTATGTATTCTATTATTCTTCTACATTATCTGTATTTTCAGAATTTTCAACATCTACTGTTGTTTTTTCTGGTTTTGCAATATTTTCTGCATTTACTTCCGCATTTTGTTCTGTTTTTGGTTCTTGTTCTGTGCTTATATGAACATTTCTATATTTCTTCATACCAGTTCCAGCTGGAATTAATTTACCTATTATAACATTTTCTTTTAGTCCAATTAATTCGTCTTCTTTTCCTTTTATTGCAGCTTCTGTAAGTACTCTTGTTGTTTCCTGGAATGATGCTGCAGATAAGAAACTTTCTGTTGCAAGTGAAGCTTTTGTAATTCCAAGTAGAACACGTTTACCAGTTGCAGGTCTTAAACCTTGTGCATCTGCTTCTTTGTTCTTGTCTTCGAATTCGTACATATCTACTAAAGAACCTGCAAACATATCTGTATCTCCATTGTCTTCGACTCTAACTTTTTTAAGCATTTGTCTTGCAATTATTTCGATATGTTTATCGTTTATATCAACACCTTGGTTTCTATAAACTTTTTGAACTTCGCCTATGATATATTCATATACACCTTCTGGTCCACTTATTGCTAGAATTTCTGCAGGGTTCTTAGAACCTTCTGTTATTTGGTCTCCGGCTTCAAGAACATCTCCTTCTCTAACCTTTAATTTAGAACCAAATGGTATTAAATATGTTTTGCTATCATCTTTTGATGTTACTGTTACTTCTTTTCTCTTATTTTCGTCTCTTATAGAAACTTTTCCAGCGATTTCTGTAATTATAGCAACACCCTTTGGTTTACGAGCTTCGAAAAGCTCCTCAACTCTTGGAAGACCTTGTGTAATATCGGCAACACCGGCAACACCACCAGAGTGAATAGTACGCATTGTAAGCTGTGTACCAGGCTCACCAATTGATTGTGCAGCGATTATACCTACTGTATCTCCTATGTCTACTTCTTTTCTTGATGCTAATCCCATACCATAACATTTAGCACAAACACCGTGTTTTGTTCTACATCCAAATACACTACGTACTTCTACTTTAGTTATGCCAGCATCTACTATTTCGTCTGCCATCTCTTCTGTAATCATTGTATTTGTATCTACAATAAGTTCCTTAGTTTTTGGATTTATTATATCGTGTAATGGGTATCTACCAACAAGTCTTTCTTGCATTTTTTCTATTACTTGGTTTCCATCTTTTATGTCGTAAACAAGTATTCCTTCTTTAGTTCCACAATCGTCTTCTCTTACGATTATGTCTTGTGAAACATCAACAAGTCTTCTTGTTAAGTATCCAGAGTCTGCTGTTCTTAAGGCTGTATCTGAAAGTCCTTTACGAGCACCATGAGCAGATATGAAGTATTCTAGGGCATCTAGTCCCTCTCTGAATGATGACTTGATTGGAATTTCTACTGTTTTACCAGTTGTACTTGCCATAAGTCCACGCATACCAGCAATTTGTTTTAGCTGGTCTAAGTTACCTCTGGCTCCAGAGTCTGACATCATAAACATTGGGTTTTCTTTGTCGAAGTTGTTTTTCATTGCAACTTTAACATCGTCTGTTGCTTTTTCCCAAATTTTAATTACTTCGCTATATCTTTCATCGTCTGTAATTAAACCACGTCTATATTCTTTTAATACTTGATTTACATCTTCTTGTGCTTTTGCAATTATTTCTTTCTTTTGAGGTGGTACTTGAACATCTGCTACAGATACTGTTACGGCACCTAATGTTGAATATTTGTAACCAGTTGATTTGATATAATCTAGTAATACTGCTGCTCTGCTTAGTCCATGTATATTAATACATTTTTCTATTATTTTTCCTAGATTTTTCTTTGATACTGTTGTATTAATTTCATACTCAAATTCGTTTTCTGGTTTGCTTCTATCCACAAATCCTAAGTCTTGAGGAATTCCTCTATTAAATATTATCTTTCCTGGAGTTGTAGCAACTTTTGCATGTTTTTCAACACCATCAACTATTTTTGATCTTCTAACAAATATTTTCGAGTGCATTGTTACATCATCATTTGCTAAAGACATTATTGCTTCTTCTGGAGATGAGAAGTATGTTCCTTCACCTTTTTCTCCGTCAACATCCATTGTTAAAAAGTAACTTCCTAAAATCATATCCTGTGTAGGAGTTGTTACTGGTTTACCATCCTGTGGTTTTAAAAGGTTGTTTTCTGAAAGCATTAAATATCTTGCTTCTGCTTGTGCTTCTGGTGATAATGGTAAGTGAATAGCCATTTGGTCACCATCGAAGTCAGCGTTGAATGCTGTACAAACTAATGGGTGAAGTTTTATTGCTCTACCTTCAACTAGTACTGGTTCGAATGCTTGAATACCAAGTCTATGTAGTGTAGGTGCACGGTTTAGAAGAACTGGATGATCTTTTATAACATCTTCTAGTATATCCCAAACCTCTGGGCGTAATCTTTCTACCATCCTCTTTGCGCTCTTTATGTTGTGTGCTATTCCACGACCAACTAGTTCTTTCATTACAAATGGTTTGAATAGTTCTACTGCCATTTCCTTTGGCACACCACATTGATATATTTTAAGTTCTGGTCCAACTACTATAACTGAACGTCCTGAATAGTCAACACGTTTTCCAAGTAAGTTTTGTCTAAATCTTCCTTGTTTTCCTTTTAACATATCTGATAATGATTTTAGTGGTCTGTTTCCAGCTCCTGTAACAGGTCTGCCACGTCTACCGTTATCTATTAAAGCATCTACTGATTCTTGAAGCATTCTTTTTTCGTTTCTAACGATTATTTCTGGGGCTCCAAGTTCTAGTAATCTCTTTAATCTGTTATTTCTGTTTATAACTCTTCTATATAAATCATTTAAGTCTGATGTTGCAAATCTTCCACCATCTAATTGTACCATAGGTCTTAAATCTGGTGGTATAACTGGTACAACTTGCATAATCATCCATTCTGGTCTATTTCCAGATAATCTAAATGATTCTACAGTATCTAGTCTTTTTACTAGTTTTGCTTTCTTTTGCTCACTAGCTTTTTCTAGTTCTTTCTTTAATTTTTCAGATAATTTATCTAAGTCAATTTCAGAAAGTAAATTTCTTATTGGTTCAGCACCCATTTCTGCTTTGAATGAGCCTTTTCCAAATTTTTCTACTGCTTCAACGTATTCTTTTTCTGATAATACTTGTGCTTTAGATAAAGTTGTTGTTCCTTTGTCTGTAACTATATATGATGCAAAATATATTACTTTTTCCAAAGCTTTTGGAGATACGTCTAACATTAAAGCAATTCTGCTTGGTATTCCTTTAAAATACCAGATGTGAGCTACTGGGGCAGCAAGCTCAATGTGCCCCATTCTCTCTCTTCTAACCTTAGATTTTGTTACTTCTACACCACATCTATCGCAGACAATTCCTTTATATCTTACTCTTTTATATTTTCCACAATGACATTCCCAGTCCTTTGTTGGTCCAAATATTCTTTCACAGAATAGACCATCTCTTTCTGGTTTTAGCGTTCTGTAATTTATAGTCTCTGGTTTTTTTACTTCTCCATGTGACCATTCTCTTATTTTTTCATCAGAAGCTATGCCAATTTTCATTTTATCAAAGTTATTTAATTCATCCACGTTTTTTTCCCCCTTGGATTATACTTTTTTTACTTATTCTTCATCGCCATTATCTATAATGTCGCTATTATCTAGTAACATATCATCATCTTGTTCATCTAATTCAAATATATCATCTGAATCTGAAGTTTCTTCTTCATCATCTATGTATCCGTCTGAAAGTTCATCTTCATCTACTATATTTTCTTCGTTTAATGATTTATTTTCTATGTTACTAAAGCTTGAAGATTCGTCTAGGTCTTCTTTTAATTCTATTTCTTGGTCATCATGTGTATATAGTCTAATGTCTAGTCCTAATGCTTCTAATTCTTTTACAAGAACTTTAAAGCCTTCTGGAATACCTGGTTCTGGAACATTTTCACCTTTTACTATTGCCTCATATGTTTTAACACGTCCAACTACATCATCAGATTTAACTGTTAACATTTCTTGTAGTGTATATGCTGCACCATATGCCTCTAATGCCCAAA